>JAEEGF010806316.1_pt1 | contig 64877 bp, 60 predicted proteins | sample 9134171 | NCBI WGS metagenome assembly JAEEGF01 (sample SAMN16246542, study PRJNA631951) | gut metagenome | biome: gut microbiome; feature: rumen; material: AP-attached | host: Bos | place: Iran: Karaj | collected 2018-10 | reverse complement strand
GCTCTTAATCCGTGGCAAAGTTAATAAATAACTGAATAACAACCAAATACAAAGGCTATTTTCTAATGGCGGCCATTAGAAATGGCTGAAATTCAGTCTAACAACCGATTTGGGTTTAATATAGCAACATAATACGACCGCAAACCCAAAGCCGCCTTTCTTCCTGCTAACAATGACATTGACCAAGAATACAACAATTACGTAATACACCACCAGCGTAGCCTGAATCGGAACCAACTTTGCCAGTTCTACATACGTTGGATTACCGAAAGAAGTAAGCCAAATCATAATCGCATACAGAATACCATATGTTACAAATTGAACGTTCTTCTCCTTTCTCGTCAAGCCACAGTATTCCTGTCAGAACTTTCTGGGATGGAATATGAAGTCACTGATTTTCACAACATGGTTAATGATGCCGAGTCCTTCAGCCTGCTCCCATAGTTTGTCTATCTTGCCAAAAAGAGTTTCTATATCCATTACCCAATAACTCCATTACAAAATATCTCTTTTCATCTTATCAAAGCACCTATGATTATCCTTCGAAAATCCCAGTCCGAATATATCCTCGCGCACTTCCTCTATAGTCTTATGCAGCATATTCGCTATTATCTTCAGATTAGATGTCGGATATTTCCTTTTAAGGTCAAGCAACCTAAGAGCTTCGCCCTTATGGAACTCATATCGCTCTTCTAGATGGAACAGCTTGGCATATGTATCGTATTTTCCTCTTGCCACTACTTTGACGGCATAATTCTCCCGGTGTTTCATAAAACCGCCAGAGCATGCCTTAGCTAGAACTACTTTGAAATAGATCTTCCTGTCTGCATCAAACTGTTCACTACAGGGGGCAACACTCATCAAATCAGCATCATTCGCCGCAAGAGGTTTCTTATGTTTCAACCTTTGGTTGCATACAGGGCACGACGGAACAAAGTTGTGTAGCGAGAGTGCTGTTATCGGACAATCACCCTTTGCAATTGCATGATCAAGGTCAAACTGAGACTTCATATCAGCACCGTCCACAAAGGGATTTATATACGCCATATCACAATAAAAACATGTGTGAACATTCAACTCATCCATCTTCTTTTGGAAGAATTTGGAGATAACCCCCTGATAAGGTTTACATCCTTTTATTCTGCAATCATAGTTGAATACCTTTCTCTTTAGATAGACCTTGATGGTTCTCAACTCCCTCTTCTCAGCTTCGGTCGCATTTGGCAGATTTCTGAATTGCTGTGAAATGGCAACCAATTCTGCAAAAGATGCCGTCATAATTTCAGCAACCGTCTGGTTAAATCCTGCCAACACAGAATGGCGATTCTTATATTGTAACCAACGATCCTCTATTTCGGCCAAATCCCCAAACTCCGCAATATAGTCTCTGGCCAAATCGGTCCATTTATTCCCTTCTGGAAACACCTTCCCTGTCATTGCTCTCTATTTGCTAATGCTCTTAGCTCTTCTAAACGTTGCTGTGTCCGCTCAATCTCATCACTTAGTCTCTCTGGCAAATATCTCGCTGCCAGTTCATAGTACATCCGACTTACATCGTCTTTCAGATACCCATCGGCCAGCATGTCCTTCAACAGTCTGAACTCTTTTTCCTTCTGTATGAATCTGTCTGTCACACAAGGGACTTCAGAATTATCCTTTCGTCCATCCCCAACATACTGTCGATAAACATCTACCAACTCGTTGATTCTTCCCAGCGCAATATCTCCGATAGTCTCGTCCAGAAAGAAATGGTCATCCAGTAGGTCATAGATATTGGCTGCAAAGGATTCCTTCTCTGGCTGTCTGTCCTCTTTAGATAGATAGAGAACATTCCTGTTACTTACGTCAGACAATATGAATGGCGAGTGAGTGACAAACATTAGATGAATTCCCTTGATGTGACGGAACCTCGCTCTTTCCAATTGTTTAAGGAAGTAGGCAATGAGCGTCCGTTGGTATTCGGGATGGAAGTACAGTTCTACTTCCTCCATAATAACGGCCACGTAGTCATATTCTATCCTTTCAGTATCAGCTACCCTGTAGTCCAAATTCCGTAAGTGATACACTAACGCACCTCCAGAGTTGAGCCTTTGCTGCTGGCCTGAACTGAGTGATGACAGCGGGAACTGATTTCCTCCTGCATCCATCAGCATAATCTCACCCTTAAACACTGGCGGGGGGAGTCTTTTCAGCATGTCGGACAAGCTCTGTCTCTCCTTGTATATTTCTTTTTTCAGTTCAACAAACGGAATCAGGTATTTATATCCTTCAGGTATCCATTGTAATGGTTGCGCATTGTACATACTTCCCTTACGCTCCTTCAGGTAATTGATAGTTTGATGCAATTTAAGGGTTGTATAGTCATCCTTACGAAGAATACTTTCAATATCCTTTTTCAAAGCTTTCTTGATGCTATAGTTTGGCCAGTCCAGTTTCATGGCCTCGCAGGTGGCATCATAATGATAGGAAGCCTTCTTGTATGGCTCATAAGTCGATAGTATCTCTATGATTTTGTAGGGTATATACAGTATAGCCTTGTTCGCCGGATTATCCAGATCTTTCAGATACTCATCAAATGACTCATGCAACTCCACCACATTAATTTCCCTGAGCACGTCCCATACCGCAAGGAGCAAAAGCAGTCGATACAGTTGTGCATAGTTCATCCATCTAAGAGGTCTCCCAGGCATAAAAAAACGCATTTCCTGTACCAAATCGAACGGATGTTCATATTTTTCCTCTTCATAGGCACGAGCGATAATATCCAAATACCCTGCAAAGTCTGTATAGCTGTGGCTGGGAGTATGGTCAACCTCGTAACTCGACAGCCAATAAACAAGATAATTATTCTTTTCCAGAATATCATCTACAGACGAAAAGAATTCATGGAAATTACTAAGCATTTCTTTGGCTACTTCTACAGAATCTTCACCTTCTAAGTCCTCCATCCTACATTCGTCATCAGCGACAGTCTCAAAATAATGTTGAAGAGTTACATTTTGCAGCTTAGTCCCTTTTTCGAGCGAGAATCCAAAGCCAAACGCCTCAATCCCTTCGCTAACAATGCGCTGTTCCTTCTCTTCTCCGGCATCTGTAAAGATAGCCATCAGTCGTTGCACCGACAAATCCTGTTCTTTGTTGATGTTGATATTCCCGTTGGTTCTCATCGGATTGATGACCAATGGTGTTTGATATGAGTCATTCTTATGAAACAAACCATCCAACCAGCATCCATCGCTTTTCGACTCAAAGGCGAAATGAAGTGAATTGTAAGAATAGAGCGCATAGTTCACTACTAGGGTATAGAAAAGCTTCTGCCGGTGTTCATCTCTTAGTTTCACAAGGCGGTCTTTATCCTCACACGCGGTCAAATTGATTTCCTTGTTTTTCGCATACCATTTCAGCTCGTTTCCGTCACATCTGATACTGTAAATCACGTCATCAATCTCATAGAACATGGCTGCACTCATTTTTGTGACAAACCGAAGGGATTCCTGTGACGCCTTGAATCCTGACATATAGGCAAAATTGTTGATAAGACGCAAAAGCAGTTCGATGACTGTGCTTTTTCCTTCACCGTTTCTGCCAACAATTGCTGACACTTCTACACTGATTCTTCTATCATCATGCCCAAGAACATCATACAGCCTCAGCACTTCGACAGGATTCTTTGCACGACGGATAAAATGTGTCCCCGGCACATCCTCATAACCTCGGAAGAAGAAATAAGTAGTGCAAGGCATCAAAACTTTACTCTGATACTTCGGACTATCGTCTAACACTTTGAGTGCAATAATACGTAATGTTGACATTTATCTCGTTAATTTAATCCATATTCTTTAGATTATTCAGCAAACACATCAGGTTATATCTCCAAAAAGGCCAAAAGTAACCGGCAGATTCGCATCATCTGTAATAACTTTGCGTATTAGTTGTTCATGTACAACAAATCCTAGAAAAACCTTATCTGTTTCGTTATCGTGCCACATATATTGAATTTATAATTTATGAAAACCACTCCGCTTTAAAAGATGTCAGCCACATGCACGTCAACAGCAGTCACACTCTTTCCTTCTCGCCAAGCAGGCTCATTATCTTGCCTACTTTGGAGAAATCTTAACCCTATAATTACTCATTAAAGGAGAAGCACCTGTTATAACAAGTTTATTAGCGTCTCTATCAAATTCGTAGTATTGCCATGCAGTTTTAAACTCTATATGAACATCATTAGAGTTGAATGCCTCACCATCAATATCCACATTGCCATTATGAAAGGTATCATCCATGCATATTGAAACAGTTGCGTCACCCGATATGGACTTGCCATTTCCCAATTGATACTCAACATAGGCATTTATAGTGTTAATTGGGATTCTATGTTGCATAAGATTATTTGCGAGCAAGAAATTTTTTGCTTCTAAAAAATTCTGATTGATCACTTCATATGAATTCATAATATATAAATTTTAGTCTTAATTCAACCAAATCTCTCTCTTCCCTAGCTTCACGAAGCGATCGTAATCGTCGCACACTTTCTTAGCAGCATTGTGAAGGCCATTGACTACACTCCAGAATTGTTCCGGCTTCTCCTCCTCCCATTCTGAAGGTACAGTTTGGAGGTCATCGGTACCTACTGCGAAAGTATTATAGCAAATTAAATCCTGAAAAGTGTTAATATCCGCAAGTAATGTCTTGAATTCATTCTCAATCTTTGGATTAAAGAACTCTGCTTGTGGATTATCAGAATATTCATAAGAGAAAGTCTCCAGTTCTTTTATTGATGAAAGATGGAACGGGAAACCTGCAAAGTTATTTGATCTAAGGAAGGTTATACTACCATGAGGAGTCAGGTCCTTCATCACCATATCATACAGCCTTTTATCATTCTCATAGGAATGGTTGTCATATTTAAACGTTCTCCACTTTCTATATTTCACAATAATCCCATATAATATTAAGATGGCAAAAAACACAAGAACTATACACCACAGAGGTATATAAGAGACAAATATTGATTTGACAGTATCCCATAGACCTGCATTTGTAATATATGCTTTTACAGAAGCATATCCAGAAGCTAATAATGCAACAATCAAAGCACTTATAACTTTAGACCAAACTGGATCTTTCCAAACTTTCTTAAGCCTTTCCATAAAACTATGTAGTCATTAAAAACATCTAATCCAACATTTTATCATCAATAGAAACAACTTCACCAATCTGGTATTCTCTGTCTATTATATGAAACAGTCTCATATACCTTACTGCAAAATTGAATCATGTCCAAAGAATAGCGAATTATACCCATGGATGCAAATACCATGACATTCATGAGGTTCATCAGAACTACCACAAGCTTTTAGTATCAAATTAAAAGTTAAAAATTCGTTAAACAAATGCTTTTACATAAATTCTATATTAGTCTCATTATTACACTGGCGATGACAAAATGGAAATTGTGATAACGACCGTCTCTATCCTTAGTCATCATTCTGTCATACGTCTGTTCAAGTTCAGCAGGGGTGAGCATAGTGCCAGTGTCATCATATAGCGTGTGCAGAATCTCATCACTCCGCTCCTGCGTCAGATATGGGCTGTCCAAACGAAGCTTGATGATGGTGTCTAGTGCATCTGCATCGCCTGTAGTAGAACTGATTCCACCAAATTCATCATAGAAGAACCTTCCCTCGCAATCATCTGACGGCTTTATTGGAATCTCCTTGTGCCCTTTTGAAGCATCACAATGTGTTGGGAAGTATGTCCTATCATATAAAGGAGTGCCAGAAGCATCCTTCGGTATGTCTCTGCCTCCCTCACATGAAATCATCAAATTCGAATATTCACCTACCAGTTCTCTATGAGCACTCTTTGGCTGCACATGTTCTATTGTTATACTATCCTCTTCAACAGAATGTCCACAATAGCAACAAACATAGCCCTGTTCGCGAATTAGCGTATGACGGAACAAATCAAAGCCCGTGGTATGCTTCACTCGCTTGAATAAATGCTCTCCATCTAAAGTAGGGTGACTACCGGCAAGTAAACTGTTCTTGTCAAGTTGTCTGCCTTTCAGATTCTTCACATAGACCCCAGGTGCTTTATTTACAGTTTTATCTATGTGCTTCATCTTCCAATCATTTCTATGCGTTCTATGGTAGAGCGCAATCTGTTCATTTCTATTTCACTGATGCTAAATTGTTCCAAATCTACCAGTTTATTCTTTGCATCCTCTATACGGCGTTCTTTTATATCTTTACGTATGCTTTGCAACAGCAGTTCTGCCTCTTCGCTCCTAGGTGCTGTGTTCATCGCGAACAGATTGATGCTGTTAGTGTCCAGTCCGTATGTATTCCGCCCAAAAGGTATCAGTTTCCCGTTTACCATCACAAGTAATTCACTCCCTTGTTTCACTGACGAAACCATCAGAGTCGAATGTGTCGTAATAATCGCTTGACTTTCATTGAGCCTTTCCTGTATTTCTGGAAGAAATCGTGACTGCCACTTAGGATGAAGGAAGGTGTCTGGCTCATCAAAGAGGAACAGACAATGTTGTTTATCCCAGAATTCTATGAGGGCTGAGGTCATGATAACCTGTTTCTCGCCCTCACTGAAGTACTTGCAGCTGATTGGTGTTGCATTCATCCCATCACCTCGCCTTACCCATTTTACATCAACTTCGTCGAGCAAGCCATTATTGTACAGTAAATCGAAAATCTGAAACAAGAAAACACCTTTTTGTTCTATTCCGACTTCATTTAGGAAATCACAGAGATCCATAATACTTACCTCTGTTTCTATATGATTCGCATCAAGACTCTTTCTAAAGGATTTCTCTATCACTCCACCTAAGAAGTCTATAAATAGCCTACTGCTATTCCCCCAGAAATCTTCACTTGAAGAACCTGGTCTGGCCCATTCTGGTTTTTTCAGCAAGATATTGACCGTCACAGAATCCTCACGAATATTCAATTTTTCTAACGTCCTACTTTCCTGCTGAGCAACCAGAAGACTCGCAAGGGCTACTGGCATGTGCCACAGGTCGCTATATATAAAAGGTGCATCAGAAGGCATATTCAGCGGCAACAGGTTAAATTCGTTGTCTATTTTCCGAACTGCCCTTACATTTTCATCAAGATAATATCTGCAAATTCTATCAATACGATCTGTATTTCCAGCATAATAGGCAATGATATTAGCAGGGAGAAGTGTTTTGATTCGTTCTCCTCCGTCATGCAAAATATTGTACTCTTCACCATCTATAGCTATTTTCAGCTCTCCAGAGGTACTGCCTTCATCATATCCACACTCGAATCTAACCTGATGATCATCGTTATCATCGCCCTTAATAACATATTCTAAGCAGAACCCATCCAATTCCATCAGTGTATTCGAGCGTTTCAATCGTTTATATACGATATCGAAGACAGACATAATCAATTCTATTAACGTTGACTTGCCGCTCCCATTCTCACCGATAATAACAGCACAGGATGACTGAAACAGAGCCTCTGGCTCATGCAGAATGCGCCAGTTCTTAATATCTACTTTTGTGATTCTCATTGTTCGAAAAGCTCTTTAGAAAAACGATTTATACCATCAGCCCATTTCTTCTCTAGTTTGCTGATATGCTGTTGTATATCCTGTAAATCGCCTACAATTTTTCGTTGTTCCTCAATCTCTGGCATGGGAATCGTAAGACCTAGCAGGTCACGTGTCCTTATATAACTCCTATCGGAAATACCCCTACTGATGACGCGTAGCATATTTTTATATCGTTCAGAGGTTAGTACCATCAGTAAATAGAATGGATCTATCACACTGCTCACGATTTCCAGCACAAGAAAATTATCACTTACTATTGAGCCATCCAACGTCTTGGGCACGATTCCAATTGCACCGTCCTTGGCACCAATTCTCGAAATCACCAACTGGCCAGTTCCAATAACAGTAAATCGTTTGTTTTTTTCTTGCAGTTGTTTAGCCGTTATCTTCTCCCTAAAAACAATATCACGTTTGTTTTTTCTGACAGTTACAAGATTATATACGTCTTTATGATAATCAACTAGTTTGGAGTCTATGACCCTAACCAAATCAGCGAACCTGTATCTAGGATATTTGGAGAAAAGGCAATAATCCTCCTTTGCAAATTCTGTTTGGATGTCCCAACTATCAAGATACGCTATCCTCATGAAGAAAGCATTCTCGTTACTTTTCTGCCGACCATCGTGCAGCCACGACATCATCACCGGCTCTAACTTCTTGAAGTCGCTCTTATCTGATGGCAAACCTATGGCAGATATTCCCATATCCTCCACTTTTGCCATCATCACATCCCTGTCGTATGGATGGGGATAACCAGCCTTGAGTATCAGGACACTCGATTTCAAGGGCTTTCCACCTATGCGGATTGCATTAGCTGGTAACAACACCATGCCCATCACCGTTGCCGTTTCTACGAGTTCACATCTTATATTGTAAAACCTGTCCCCTTGTAAAAAGCCATCGGGTGTTATCAAGGCCACCAAACCACCTTGAACAGCAAGGTTTAATGTGTTAATCACATTGTCTCTGTCATTTTGGGAATTATCAGATTTGGAGTGATTTAAATACGAAATAACAAAATCATATTTTTGACGATTGCTATTTATGTCTGCACTCCCAAAGGATATACTTGCATCTTTATTACCGCACATCAGCAAATTCATCTTTGCGGTTTGAGCCATTAATCTGTCATCTGCAAATCCTCTAAGCTCCCCTTTATGTCCCATCGGCAACTGAGTAGCAACAGCAGACAAGAGGCCACCATCTCCACAGAAAGGATCTATCACTTTGTCATTGGGCTTTATTTTGAGAACATCAACAATAAATTCCGATATTTGACTTGGAACTGTAATAGTATTTTCAATACCTCGTATCACCTTTTGAGAGAACTCCTCGTATGCCCTGTCCGTCGCTGGACATGCATAAGCAAAATCAAAAAAACTTAAGGCGTCTATTATTTCGCCACATGTCGCTGGCTTAGCTAGAATATGGTCAGCATAATCAAACAGACATTCCTTATCAAACACCTTCTTTACCTCATCAAACAAGTACTCAAATCTTTGATCTGGATATATCTGTCCGTCACCTTTTAAGAAAGACTTCATTTCCTCACGCTCTTCAGGGATAATTTCCGTAATATATTTGATATATAACAATTTAGTCAATTCCCTAAAAGCGCTCTCTGATGTCATTTCCTCCTGACTGCGCAGCATATTATGACACCATGACAGACTCCTTGAAAGCCTCTCAGCCATTTCCTTCATCTCAATTGTATTTATGTATTCTCTCATTTCTTCATTGTTTTAGTTAATTATCTCCCTCCCACTCCCCCACCATTTTCGGCAGGGTTATCTTCTTTGTTCCGTTTGCTGCGATGTTATCGCTGCCAACTTTCCCTTTGTCCTGTGCTCGGCAGTTCCGCCGTCGAGGGTCCACTGTACTCACCGATAGCTATTCATTCAATCTCCTTCAGCAACACCGCCGGGATAAACGCGATAGCCACGCTTGCAACTCCTTCTATCTCCACCACCACTCTCTTGCATCTTTTCACCCGCCTAATCACTCCCGTGACGCCCTCAAAGACGCCGCCGGTAATCTCCACTCTTTTCCCCTCTTTCCCGACGACACTATCGTCGTCCAAAAACATCACACTGTCGTCAGACTTGGAGGCCACACGCATAAAATTCTCCATCTGCCTGTCAGGCACCGTCATGATAGTATGCGGCTGCTGAGCAGTTTGGTCGATTATGTATCGCAACGGCTCCAATGCCTCATTCGATGACTTCAGATAACTTATCCGCTCCTGAGTAGACCGCACGAAGATGAGGTTGTTGATGGCAGGTACCAACTCACGATGAGGCTGATCCGTATCCGCATCCACCACCTTATAAGTCATTGGTATAAAACTCTCTATCTCCAACTGGTCAAGCTCGGCCTTCACCTTAAGCTCACGCGAGTACGTCACTCTCATTGGAAACCAAATCTTGGGGTCACCACACGTCGTTGTGTCGTGCCCTAAGTCTTTCCCTTCTTGTTGCGTTGCCATCATATTACTCTGATTTTCAGTCGCTTTATGACTTTAACAACAGCCTCTGATTTCTGTGAATCCGATTGTTCTTGTGCAAACTCTGCATCTATGCTGCAAATATACAAAAAATCCACTATAACTCCAAGCAAAAAGCAGAAAAATATCTTTTATGTCCGTATAATATTTCAAGTTATTCCAATGAAATTAATAGAATGAATCGAAAAGGAATGCTCTGTTTTTTTATTGTTTCAATATTTTTTTCCTCAAAAATTACGGTTAATTCAAATAAAAGCCGTATATTTGTGCCCGAAAAGCTTTTTGCATTGAGCAAAAATGTGCGATTTTTGCTTTCTGCATTGAGCAATAATAAAGATAATTTGCTTTTTCTGAAAAGCAGAAATGGTAGTAGTTTTTATATGGATACACTATTTGACAAACAAGATGCGATGCTCCGCGCTACAAGTATGGAGATTGTGAGGAGTTATATGGATACCGTTAATTGGGAAGCTCCGTTGCTATGTATCAGAGGATCGAGAGGGGTTGGCAAGTCGACTCTTCTTCGTCAGTATATCAAGCTGCATTACGATGCAGGGAGTGAAGATGTTTTGTATTGCTCACTCGACTGGGTCTATTTTAGTCAACGTTCTATTTTAGAGGTTGCTGGCAATTTTTATAAGAGAGGTGGAAAACTACTTGTTTTAGATGAGGTGCATAAGTATGAGGGATGGAGTCGTGAAGTAAAAGAAATAGCTGAAACATACCCAAACCTTCAGCTGATGCTTAGTGGTTCTTCTTTGTTGAAGCTCTTGGATGGTGATGCTGATCTTTCCCGCAGATGTAGAGGATATGATATGCCAGGTTTGTCGTTCAGAGAGTATCTTCAATTCTATAAGGGAATCATTCTTCCTGTATGTTCATTGGATGATTTGTTGGCGTCTCCCAAAGAGGTGGCATCAGTGGTTAATGAAGCCTGTCGTCCTTTGCAACATTTCCATGATTATCTCAAGTTTGGTTATTATCCATTCTATTTGACAAACCCAATAGACTACTACGCTCTGATAGAACAGACAGTGAATTATGTTGTTGATGTGGAATTGCCTCAACAGAGGAATGTGAACCCTGCCAACTGTAGAAAGATTAAAGCCTTGCTAAATGTTTTGGCTCAGCAAGTACCTTACGATGTGGACATATCCAAATTGGCATCGGTTACCGGTTTACAGCGAAATACGGTGCTTGAATACCTCAACCATTTGAACGATGCCAAACTAATCCATCTTTTGTTTTCGGATAATAATTCCGTTAAGAAGATGCAGAAGCCTGATAAAATCTATTTGGAGAATCCCAATATGTTGTATGCTTTGGCAACAAACCCAGTTAAAATTGGGACGGCCCGCGAGTGTTTTGTAGTTAATCAGTTGGGATATAGCCACACTGTTGAATACGGAAAATCTCAAGGTGACTTCAAGATTGATGGTAAATGGACTTTTGAGGTTGGAGGAGAAGGCAAGTCTTTCAATCAAATAGCAGATATCCCCAATTCGTTCGTCCTATCCGATGATATTGAGATGCCACGAGGTAATAAACTACCATTGTGGATGATGGGACTCCTATATTGATAAAGGAAATTCGTGCTCGTCAACGCAGGAAATGATCTATAGAACCGATCTTATAATCATTTTTTTCCTAAAAGTAGCAACTCTCCTTCTTCCCTTTTGGGCGTAAATCCTAACTTTTCGTCTAAAATGGCATCCATCAGCCCAAATTGTGAAACCAAATAGCAATCTTCGCCACTGGTATTTACTAAAAGCTCTGGCTTCAAAAGGATTTCGTGCATCAGGGATACAGTGTCAGTCTGATTAAAGAGATTCCTTAACACATCACTATACCCCGTAGATTTAGATTTTGATAAAGTAGCAGGGAAAACATAGTTAATATACCGATCCAGGAAATCCTTATTTGAAAAATCTTTGGGAAAATAATCAGCATCTCCATTTAACAAGTGTGACGAGTAGAAGCGCATACAAAACATAGTGTGGCTATAGTATGTCCTAAATATTAACGAATGTAGTATACATTGCGAAAGAATATATTCTGGTTTAAACAGACTTTCTCTAGCTGCAGACAGACTACAAGCAAGAACAAGTACAATTCTTTCTATCTGGCTAGAATCTGAAATGGCCATGGGTAATAAGAAGTCAAACATCTTAATGTCATTCTTTAATGAATAACCACAGAAGTTTGTCGTGTTGAAATCCTTTCTGCCTAATTCCTCCCAGCATATATATGCCGAGCCGCCTAAATACAGACAAGGCAGGCCCGATAAGCTATAACGCTGATTCCCTACAAGATGACGTTTGTCGTATGGAATATGGAACATCTCATCTTTTGTGAAATGAAATAGTTTGCTGTTTTCTCTGCATTTATACATTGGTACATCAGTGGAAAGACTATCAAACTTCATCGATTTCGTTATTTTGTATGTTTTTTGGAGAGCGTCTTGCTGATTTCCTCTTAAGAAAGCAGATAGTATCTGTCGAATTGTTCTCTCCGTTACATCTATCTCATTCATTATTGCAGACAAAGAAAGCCCTGTGTTAGCACAGACTTCTTCCTTTTCTTCTAAAATGTATGTCTTAAAAGCAGAAATAACAGCCTCCGTTCGTTCTATAATATTATTAGAACTACATTTCTCAGATTGAAGCCACAAAGATGATTGTTCTACTAGATTCTTCATTACATTAACTTTTTAATTACTATACCCTCCAAATACAATAGGGCTATTGTTGGTGCAAATATACGAAATAATTACTAACGATGCAAAATTTCATTATAGTTTTTTCATCACCGCTCAAGTGTTTATCTGTAGCTGTACAACATGCAAGATAATGAATGCAGAGGATACAAGCAGTAGTAGTGACAACAGGATTAACCACACATATCCAAATTCCATCCACTTTTTGGAACACTTGATAGCATCTTTACCTTTTTTGTTTTTGTATCCTTCATTGGGAATAGGATCAAAGTAGTTTACAAGCATATATTTGTAAACTGCTGTCATTAAAACGTAAAAGAGGAGATCCAAGAAAAGATAGATCAACGCAAGCGCCAACGACCACTTTATATAAAAAGTAGGAACAAATGCGTTATTGAGATACGATAGTGTCCATGAGGCAGCTATTATTGAGAATACTATACTTCTTCCCAATGCTCTTGCCTTTGTTGACATGTCGACGAGATAATTTGATATCACATCTCCGTCTGTTAAGTGAATCTTATTTTCTTCCATTTTTCGTTTTTATTTTAATATGTTTACCATCAATAACGATTCCAATAGGAGGATATACCCCCTGAATCTTGCCACCAATAACTAAAGGGGAAATGGTAACGCCGGTTTCTTTAGAAATAATTGCAGATGTTTTTTGGGCCAATCGATATGATGGGATTGTGATGGACCGATCAAATCTCCCTTTTTTGCCATTTCCAGCTGCAACATCTCTTAATCTTTTTAATCTAAGTCCCGCCACGTTATGGGTGTGCTTCATAATCTTACCTGCTTTTCCTATCGGTTGCAGGGTTGAATGTGTAGTAACACTATCTACTACACTAACAATTAGTATACGTTTTTTTGAGTCTAAGCGTATTTCTGGTTTGATTGTTTTTTTAATTTCCATAATCAGTTCTTTTTTTCTTTTTCATTTTTTCTATCTATCGTGTTGTTTTCGACGGCAAAGATAAGATAATTATTTATGATAGCCATAAAACGAGTATTTCAATTTTGGCCGTTTTTGGTTGGAATACCGAAAAGGTTTTATACGACACCCATTGAAAATCAATAGGTTATAATCTTCGTTTGGTCGAAAAGTGGCTTAAAAAATTGAAATAGATAGATCTTAGCGATTATTTATCATGATACAAAAATGAAACCTCGGATGTCCTGAGATAGACATATGACAACTTTTTGCTATGGTTTTGGTGTTAGCCTGTTGAACAGACTCATGGGGGTAAGCAGTGGAATCACCCAAAGGATTAACGAAAAAAGCAGGTCAGAGAACCGTCCCCTGACCCACTCTATTCCGGCTTTAAGAGGATTCTGATGAATGTATCTGAGCAGGATAACGAAATACTCGATGCTGTCTACGGGCTCGCTTCTGAACCTGTCCTGAAACAGATGGCCGTTGCGTTCGTATTTTTTGTTGAAATAGTGGGCAAAAGTTACACCGATTCTCTTCACGATGTCACTGATATGCTCTTCACGCTCTTGGATCAACAGATGGACGTGGTTGCTCATCAGGCAATAGGCATAGAAAAAACAGAGTGGTGGCAACTGCAGCCCCTGCTCGTCATACCTGTCAGTCAATCCTCTGAGGATGGAGATCATCTGCTGGTAGTCCTCATCGTTCTCAAAGATATCCTGACGGTTGATGCCTCTGAGCATCACGTGGTAAATTCCCGTACCGCTTTTTTTCCTAATCGGTCGTGCCATCGGTTCAATTGTTTTCAAATGCGAGGGCAAAGATACGAACTTATTCCCGAACATCCAAATTTTCAACGTAGAAAATGATCATGAGAACCGACCCCGTGATCCTCTGACCCACTGTCAGAACTGTTATTCTTTTGGCCAAGGTTCAGCCCCCTTTGCAAGCAACAGATCCAAAAGCCAACCTTTTATTTCAAGAATGCTACCATATTTGCTTCCTCCGATATTGCTAATATAACAATATTCTTCCTTGATATGAGGTCCTTTGATGTTAATTGTAATTTTATCACCCTCAATATTGTAAAATATCTGTGATTTGCTATACTTCTCGACTAACCACTCTGGCCATATCTGCAAATTGATTAAATATTCAAAATTAGTAATCATATAGCCTTCATCTGTCTTCTTGAATTGTATGCGATTTAGTTCACCCCCATAAGTCTGTATGTATAACTTGTCGTGTATACATACAAATCCTTCAACAGGAAATAGAAATTCATTGTGAATTATCCCGTCGTTTATGATACTGTTTGCAAACCGTTCCTCTATCCAGGCAATTCTATTAGGATTAGAACCACAGGAATAGTAACTACATAATGCAAAGATAATGGATAACAATACTTTCTCTTTCATATTAAGTTTTATTTTATTTCCCAAAACCATACTTTAATAGATTTGTAGATTCCAGAACCTGATTTTTTTCCATTCCAAATATCAATATGATCTGCAAAACCATTAGGTCCATCTAAAAAAAATATACCAGTCTTGGAGTTGTTTTTTATAAAATCATATGTATCATTATAAAATTTGGTTGGTTTCCCAAATTCTCTCCAAATCCAATCGGCCAATGATTTGGCTCCTCTTGGATAACCCTCAGATGTTACAGGCCCCATATCGTAGTTTGAAAAATTTATGCCAGATTTCTTTAAAGCATATGCTAACCGAATCGCGCATTGGTTGTTATAAGGATCGCTACTTGGATGAGCATGTTTCCCGTTTATGTCACGTGGATAATTTTCCCACAACACTTTAAACTCAGGGAACTCTCTTAGCAACTTTTTTACCTGTGCTTTTTGTTGTAAACTGTGCATCATATCATTAAACATGATAGAGAATGCGCCTGTTATTGCGCCATTGGCGAACTTCCCGCCACCAATCTCTGATACAGTTCCACTCAATACAGCATTAGCAGATATTTCACCGACTTTTCCCAAAGAATTAAGATTATTGTGTATCAAGTGTCCACCGGAACTTGAAACGGCTCCCATCATGAATCCATGTATCACATTGCCACCCTGAATACCTTCCAGCCATCCTTGTGAGAATGTATGCTTGAATAATTGTTCAAGAAATGTCCCATCGCCCGCAGCACCGTTGAGCAGCCCTGAAATACCACCAATAACAGCGCCTGTCAATGTTGCTTTTGCTATTTGCCCAATGTTTGCGCCATTAAGGAGAGCGCCTGTGAGTGCGCCAGCTGCGCCTCCGGCCGCACCAGCAAGGATGACGGCACCAACAGTGGAGCCAGCCCCCAGTGTTACTGCGGATACGGCTATTCCCACTGCTGCAGCCACGAGAGATTTCCAGTTGTCACTCAGCCAACTGTACCCTGTAGGGTCTATGAGTGAAAGGGGATTGTTCAGGCAGTAACTGTAGCGGTTAAGCCCCTGTGTAAAATCTGGTGCTTGCACGTATGGGTCGGGGGAGAGGAAACGCCCCGTCACGGGGTCGTACATACGTCCGTCCATGTTGACCAACTCGAAAAGGTCTATGTGCTCGTGACCTGAGAATCCCCATGGATTGACGGCCTGTGCGTCGGAAGCAGTGGTATAGTACTGCCATGTAGCAGGGTTGCGCCTCCGGCCCCATGCGTCGTAACTCAACTCCTGAACAAGGCTGCCACTGGCATCGCTATAGGCGATGACAGAGCCAAGGTGGTCGTGGTGGAGGTAGAGCATACGGGTTGTTGAACCCTTCGTCTCACGCAGGGCAATGGCCCTTCCGCCGGCATAGATGTAGCAGATCTTGATGGTGGAGCTGCCTGTTGACTGTTCGTATAGGCTACCTACATAGTATTTAGTCTCCACCGTGCTATTGTTTCTCTTCCTGACAGCCTTGCTCCGCGACTTGTTTGGCCCGTAGGTCAGTTCCAGTATATCAGAGCCGTACTTGATGCGTGAGACCTTATGGAAGGATGTGTACAGTATCTCATCCCACGGCCTGACGTATGCGTTTTCCTCGTAGAAGCCTGTCAGGCGGTTGGTGCCTTCTTCGTATGTGAATCCATGGCCTACGCCTGTGCGTGACATGACATTGCCAGCGGCATCGTAGGCCGACTGTTGAACAGTCTGTCCGTTCTTTCTTACTTCCACCAGCCTTCCCAATGTATCGTAGGTAAAGCCTTCCGTCATATTACGGGCTACATCCTTTCGCTGTATGAGGTTGCCTATGGCATCGTAAGTGTATGTCCAATTCTGTATGCCAGGAGTGCTGATGGCGGTGAGGCGCCCGGTGGCTGTATGGTATGTGTTGGTGGTAACAAGGCCATTGCCCAGCGTTTCCTGTGTAGCGTTGCCCCTTGCGTCCTGCTGAGTGAGTTGCCAGATGACACTATGTGTGGAATGGTCTTTTACGCTGGTGAGCAGGCCGTTGGTCGAATAGCCGTAATCAATGGCGTAGTTGTTGGGATAGGTGATGGTGGCGGGATGGTTTTGGGCATCGTATGAGGTGGCGACAGTGAACGAGTTGTTTCCCGTGGTCTCTACTTGCTGAGTTGTCCTGCCATAACTGTCATAATAATATTGTGTAGAAGTACCATTGGAGGCAGAAGTGCTGGTGATGGCTCCCACGAAGCGGGTGTCGTAAACGTTAGTAACGGTCATATCCGGGCGTGTCTCTGTGGTAATGCGTCCTAACAGATCGTATGCATACGTGGTGGTGCCTTTTGAATCAGTCTGGCTGACCAGTTCGCCATAGGCGTTGTATACCGATGTGGTCGTGCCCAGGTCGGGGTCGACAAGTTGCGTACGGTTGCCCCTTAGGTCATACTGCATGGTGACAGTGGTGCGTGGCCCGACGAGTTGCGTACAATGTCCGTCCACGTCGTATTGGTACTCTACAGTGCCTCCCTCATGGTCGGTGGATTGCACCAGATTGCCGTGGCAGTCAGTCTCACGGATGGTGCTGTGGCCCAATGCATCAGTGACTGTGGTAGTGTAGCCGTTGTAAGTGAAAGTCGTGACACTGCCCGCCGCGTCGGTCTGTGTGTGAATCCTGCCGACATTATCGTATGTGTTGACGTTCCATAATGGTGTGTTGCCCGGGAAGTAGGGCTCTGATGTCTTCCATACCTGCCCTTTGGTATTGTAGACCACATCGGTGTAGACTTTCTGTCCGAAAGCATTCTCAGTGACGGTGCGCACTGTACGGCCCAGACAATCGGAAAACTCGAGACGGGCGGGCTGCCCTGTAGTTTCGGTACGGGTATAGTAGAGTGCCGTGGCGGGGGCATCAGTATGGCCTGCACTCCAGTTTACGGTGGTAGTTGTAGTGCTGATGGGCGTGGTCACTGTCCTGCACCGCCCGAAACTGTCATAGGAGTAGCTGGTGCGGATTCCATTGGCATCGACAGAGTAGGACATAAGGCCGCTGTATTCGTCCACGCTATTGGTTATGGTGTGTCTCTGACTGTTAATCTGCGTCAGGAGGAAACGTCCCTTCGTATCGTATGTGGTAGAGTCCGTCCTTGCTGTGAATGTCGTATTCAGCGGTGTTGTCGTACTACTGGTAATATTACCGAATGCATCATGAATATATGACTTGCGATAGCCCAATGCCGTATTATTGGGCTCTGACACCTCCGCTTTCAGCAGACCAGTGGATGTCTCGTACTCGAATTGGGCTTTTCGCACCGATGTACCGGAAGATCCCAGCTTGGTGACAGTTGAGGCTGTCATCCTGCCCAGCAGCCAGGTGGGTTCATTGTTATTATACGTATTGACAGTGGTGATGGTAATGTCACCGTTGGTTACTATGGTGCGGGTCGGATTGCCATAGTTGTCATATGTGTATCCTGTTTGCGTTTCTGTGAGCAACAGGCCGGAAGTGTACTCGTAGGTCTTCTCCGTGACAGTCTCTGGCAGGTGGCTGAAAGCGTTAGTCCCTGAGGGGGTGTAGCTATAGGTTATGTCGGACTCGGAAAGCAGCCGCCCTCCAATCTTTGTTTCCTTATGGACAGGAGACATAATATACCTATTCACTGACGGAGCATATTCCGTAGTGGTCACTATGCCTGTTGGCACATCGGTGGAAGATACCTTTGAAAAGCCAAGCACTCCCCTTCCCTTATGGTGCAGGAGTGCATCTTCGTAGTGGTAAGACGTAGTGTGTTTACCTCCCAAGCCGTCAGGATTCTTCACCTGATAAACTACGGGCCAAGACGAAGAAAAGGAGGTAAGGTTTGAATTGTGAGTCGTTCCTCGTGTGTGAATGGAGGCATTACTCATATATTTATAGTCTATTTCCGTTGTATTTCCCATCCCGTCTGTTATACTGGATAGGAGCTGGTTTGCACCATCTGGTAACAGGAACAGTTTACTGCCCTTCCATGTTGCGTTCTGGTAGTCAGCAGTACATACAAACTCAGACTTGCCATCGCCGTTGAAGTCACCGAGATAATAATTCCACATGTCCGTGCCGTATGGGCTGCTACCAGCAGGCTGCGGGTAGAAATGCCCCATACAGTCGTTGAGATAGGCACGGGGCTGGCCATTACCAGTCTTATTTACAGTCAGCAAGTCGGCATAGCCGTCACAATTAACATCGGCAACAAATGTTTCCACATTCATGGGATTGAAAGGCTGTTGGACATAGCAGATAAACCGATAATTACCCTCTCCAGCAGAAGCATAAAGAGGCCAGCCGCTAGAAATTGGTGTGCCATTATAGGCACAATAGAGAAGATCATCCTTACCGTCGGCATTGAAATCGCCGAAAAGAAGTTTCTGGCTCGTGTTGTAGCCAAAGGACGTCTCTGTGAACCCACCCTGTCCGTTGGCTATCATCAGACGTGAGTTATTGCTCCTCATATTTATAACATCGGTTAGTCCGTCACCGTTAATGTCGATTGATATGACCTTGTCCCATTCCTGCGAGCATGTAGCTGACACACTCGGGCTCATATTATAATAATCATAATTATTCAAATTGAGTACAAATGACTCGTAAATACGATAGTCTTCATCGTCATCAAAGGTCAACAGCAAGTCGCTTGCGCCGTCGCCATTAATCTCAATGGGAAGGATATGAAAGGATCTATTGAAGGATGCAACAAGTTGTGACTCAAGGAAACCTGTTCCCGTGGACAAATATATTCTGACCATGTCAGACGAACTGGTCATCTTTGACACTACAGCCATGTCTGTCCTGCCATCGCCATTGTAATCAGCCACAGCAACCTGTTTCGGAACATAATTGTTATTTAATGAGCCGTTGCCTGCATTCGAGAATGCACTGCCATTGCTTGTGAAGAGCTGCCAGCCATTGTAAGGTGCGCTGCCATCTGTAGGAAGGGCTACATAATCGTCCTTGCCGTCACCATTGAAGTCGCCGACATGGAGCGTCACATGGTAAAGGTTTGTCACAGTCTGTATGTCTTGCCCACTGACAGTCAGGTTGTCGACCGTATGCCATTGGAACAAGGTAGGGTTCTTCTCTGTGTTGTTTGACGCGACCTCCGTAATGCCAGTAAGCAGATTGTGGTAGTTGTTGACGGTATACCCCATCCGGTATTCACGCACCAAACTATCGCTATAGTAGATGCCAATGTTACTGACACATTTCAGATGTCTCACGATATGGCCGTATAAGTAGGTATAGGCAGTATCTGGGCGATCCGTATAACTGAGACGCACTGACGCGTATGGCTGCAGTCCGGCAACGGTGTTACCTGTATAATCTATACGCGTAGGGTATATCTCATTATATGTATTGTTGCCCTGATAGCTCACGGTGAAATAGTTGCCATTGGTGTCGGTGGCGCGGGTAAGCATCCAGAAGAGTCCTGGTTCAGTAGAAGACGGCTGCAGGATCCGGGTGTTAGCAGCATATTCGTAGGTGATACCGTCTTTTGTCTCTACAGTGAACGAAGTTGGGTCGCTCTCTGAACCGTAAGCAGTAACGCGAGCATAGTTCTTCACCTCCGTGGAATAGACGCGCTGTAGAGCGTTTACGTTATCTGTGACTACCAGTCGGACACCATCAAGGGCGAAGCAGTCGGTAGCGGTGAAGGTCACTTCACCAACCCTACCGTCGAGTGCTAAGTTCTGGGGAACACGTCCGATGACGGAAAGTCCTGTTAGGTCAAAACCATAACCCAAAAGTCCTGAACGGTTCGAACTATTGTAGGTGATGGAAAGGTGTGGGACCATTCCGCCTGTTCCAGGTATAGCAGGAATGGGTATCTCATAGTTTGCCTGCCCCAGAGGCGTAACGGTCAATTCACCCTCTGTACATCCGACATATCCAGATGTTGCAGAAGTAGGAAGGACACACAGTATTATGGCAAAAGCCATCAGTAGGATCCGGACTCTAAAGATCGGTTTCATTATGCAAAAGTACATATAATTATTCAAATAAGCAAGAAAAAGAATGAGAAAGCATAAAAGAAGAGAAAAATGTTAGAATTAATCTTTCTGTCTGGCAATGATATTACCTGAGGAATCGTAATTATAGACTATTGGCCACTGATGACCACCATTTAGTGTTAGCTGTCCGCCAAGTTGCACTTCAAAAGGGCCTGTAATATCAATACGCTCGGGAGCTGTCATGACGAGGTTACCTGTAGGTGTAACTGTAACATTGTTAGATATAAGTACATCACGGCCTTGCACAAAGACATTCATGCTTACAATTTGGTTCTGGTAAGTATCTATACTATCGCTCAATTCGGTAGCCGTCATAGGGGTGACATAATATAACAGTAATGCTAATAGTGCCTGCCTGATATATTGTATTCTTTTCATAAAGTCTTATAGTTATTTCGATATAATCATTTTCTTTGTATCAATCTCCTGTCCGTTGACAATCAGAGAGTAGAGGAACATACCCTCACCGAGTTCGTAACCACCGATGGAAACGCTTTCCATTTCCGATGAAACGGGCATTTTTTTGAGCAGTCGGCCATTCATGTCGAAAAAGCAGATGGAGGCATCCTGCACATCCTTAGCAAGTTTGAAGCGGATAATTGTATTCTCTTTGAATGGATTCGGTGAATTCTGAAAAAGGATATTTGCACTTGTAGAAGCGATAGCCGTATTCTTTTCATTATTTGATTCAGATCTCGTCATTTTGGCATTGCCTTGGTTCTTCACCTCGTCCAACTCCTGCTTTAGTTCTTGTATAGAACGAATCAAGATTGGAACCAATTCTACATATTTCACACCCAAATAACCATCCTGTCCCTCTTTGACTAAATCAGGATATATTTTTTGTAGTTCCTGAGCGGAAAGCCCATAGTGTGTTTCCTTTTTTGCATTTCCTACTATAGCGGAGTCCGTGTTTTCACTTTGTAAGTCTATATAATTATACTTAATTACATTCATGTCAAGTACGTTTTCTAGTGCACTTTGTCCTGTTTCTCTTAAAACAGTTACATTTTCTTTGAGACGGATGTCAGATAGTGTGATAAAAGAAGGGGCTGTTATGTCTCCCGTGGCCTTCACAGGTCCATAGAAATAACCAGCGTATCTACCAGGCACAGATATGCCAGTATGTTGAGTTAACGTACCGAGAATACCAGCACCGTTTTTATCATTGTTATTAATTCCACCGAACACACCATATATATAACCACTTTGACCTCCATTGCCAATACCTTGGACTCCAATGGAAGTTGCACCTGTTGGTGCATATGTAGTTCCTTTTAAGGCAATACAGTAAGAGCCAGAAGAAGCTCTGGAATGGAGGGCGAAATTGTAACCAGATGGATAGTTGTAGATGAAATTTTCACCTACAGTTATTTCTGACTCGTTAATTTGGGTGGTAGTACCGATGGTGGCATAGCCATTTTCAAATACTTGTAGTTGTGCAAAAACTGTAGTTGATGTTGTCAAAAACAGCAGACTAAACAAACCTTTTTTCATACTTTTTATTTTTAGATGACAAAACAGATATAGTTTTATTTCTCGGGACAAAGATAGGAAATAATCTGCATAAGACCATACAGTTTGTATTTCAAAACAAACAGGCAGAATGGCTTGATAATAAGTGAATTACGATTATCAGTTAGTTGTTTTCTGTCATTATTGAAATAGTGGTTGTAATTCAATGATCCATCAAAAACACTTAAAAAACGCAAATATGTTTTGTGGGATGGGATAGTTTTCTTATTTTTGCCATCGGAATCGTTCTGCTCCTCAAAAGGGGCGAATGAGGACAGAGCATTTAGATGGAAGTTATCCTACTTCTTAAACTTCGGAAAAAATGAACCTGGGATAATGGACAGAAAAATGTTCACGCTTATGGTATGTAGCAATAAAGCTATTATCATACTGGGCGTGAGCGGTTGTTCATTATTAGGTAAGGCTCCGAAGGCCCAAGAAGTGATAATAGCGACTTGCACACGCCTTTATCTATTCTATTTGTTCGGGATGTGTTTCATTTTAAACAAACAGACAATGGATTCAAAGATTCTTGGCGAGAGGCTTCGGCAGATTCGGCTTATGATAGGGCTGACACAGAAGGAGTTGGCTACAGCGACCTATCTGGCTCAACCGGTGATATCGCGGTTAGAGAATGGGGAAGAGGTTTATGCTTCAGCCCTCTTGTCCATCCTATATTATTATCAGGGTAAAATAAGCCTCAATAGCCTCTTTGCTCCGGATTTCATTGCTGACAAAGAAAGATTGCTATATTCCAACAGAGAGGAAATGCTGCAAAAACTGGTTCGTCAACTTGACTTGATTGCTGATACCATCTCTGAAGCAAATGAATCAAGCCTTGCCCAGATAGGCAGACTTAAAAAGGAAGTTCTTTAGTTCTGTTCTATGGGTTTTGTTCTGAAATAGAGTGTATTTATGCTGGTATCCGAGACACCCAATATTCGGGCAATATTTTTCTTGTCATATTTCATTTCATTTAGAAGAAGGAAAAACATCTTCTGAGGAGTAAGCTTTTCTTTCCGTTTGATCTTCTCCAGGCGGTTTACAGTTTTATAATCAATAGCCTTATAATAGTGAATGAACAATTCGAAATCCTTTTTCCGCCATTCAAATACTGTCTGACCATCTACAATTTTGTCATACAGTATTCTGCCTTGTTTCAAAAGGGGACCTTCCTTATCCAACATATCCTTGATTTGTTTGTTCAATTCTTGGATAGCTGCACTGTTATCCTCTTCTGACTTTTCTAATTCACGTATTTGATCCATCAAATCGTTTATCTGCATTTGTACTTCCTGCATCTTGGTCTTTTCCCTATACCTTTTTATTATTATATAGGCAACAAGAAGCGATATTAGCAAAAATGCAATCAGTAGGCCTTTTTGCCAGTTATTGGTAATTGTTTCCTGCTTATGCATGGCCACCTCATGGTCAAAACGCAGCTGTAAGTCTTTGATGGTATCATTTCTCAAATTGTCAATAATACTATCTTTAATTGTGATGATTTCATTAACATATTGGCAAACACTATCGGTCCTACCATGTTCCATATCGTAGTCGAGGAGGTTATGGAGGATCAGATCTTTTGGATTCTTGTCATTAATGGCCAGTGCTTTTTTCCAAAGGAGGTATGCTTCTTCTTTTTGACCTTCTTCATAATAGATATCTGCCAAATGTTCAATTGCATACGATGACTCTGCCTCTGACAACGACTTCTCTAAATAATACTTCGCTTTTTCTGGATTTGTATGCTTATACAGATAAGCAATGTTTATTAGAGTGTTTGGCAGCTCATATTTTGGAATAAATATTAGGTAGGGTTCCACCTTATTTAAATAATATAAAGAACTATCTATTTGTCCTAATCGAGAATGGGCTATTGCCATGTTATAGAGAGCATCGTACGTCCATTTTTTGTTAGTAACTCTTGGTGCTATATTTAATGCCTTCATGGCATAATCTAATTCGAGTTTGTAATTACCTGTGAGTTCGTTAACAATAGACAGAATTTCGTATACCTTATATAATTGTTTGTCATTGTTTATAACCAATGCCAGCTCCTCAGCTTCTTTAAAATAGTAAATGGCTTTAGCATAATCACCTTTTGTAGCTATACTATACCCTTTGTAGTAATATGCACAGGACAGATTCTTTTGGTCTTTCTTTTGTGAATAATAGGGTATAACAAGACTGTCCAACAGATTTGTACTATCTGGGTGCTGTGTCAGATAACCCAACTGAGTACGTAGCAGATAGTAGTGTGCTCTTTCATCATCATTGCAAAGTACACCCTCGCTGATCTTTGATAATTTGACATAAGCGGAATCAAACAGTTCTTGGTCTGTCAGAGATTCAATTTCGTTGATTTGATTCCATACGTTCTTATTCTCACAACCAGATGTTATGAGAAGAGTTAATAATACTATTATCAGATTCTTTTTCATGGCTGCAAAGATATAAAAAAATACGCATAATCGTAAATAATATCCCATCTTTTTTGACAAGCAGAGCAAAATGAAACGTTTTGTTAATATTTTGCTGATAGAAATCTATTTCAATATTTGATGTTTTTGAAGCAAAATCTGTGTAATACATTAATAAAGAGCATGTTAGGGTGCAAAAAACTGAAATAGTTATTTCTTCCTTATTTATTGATGAAATAATATCTTTGCAGTGTTTTTAAATTTTATAAAGTATGAAGAAGCTATTGTTTTTGCTACTGATGGGGCTTTTCTTATTGCCATCAGAATCATTTGCCGATCACTATGAGTCTAATAAACTCGCTCCTCACAACGGTATTCCTGTCAAGTCACCTGTGTATGTCAATGCATGGATCGACTCAGAAACAGGTGTGTTCTCTATCTTAGCAAACTATGACATCACCTGTCTGTATGTTACCATTGAGCAGAACAATGTGGTGCTTGATTCGTTCTCACAGCCGCTGTACAATGGTGTACCAGCCATTTACAATTTTGCTGGCTATAACACAGGGGAGTATATTGTAACCCTTTCTACTGTTGACGGCATGATTGCACAGTATTTAGTTACGGTGGAAGAAGACTGATCTCCCATCTGTTTATTAACTCAACAGAGTGCTGCCCAATAACCGGGTGGCACTTTTTTTCACCCAGAATCTAATCAAGACAACAAAAGAAATGGAAATCAATAACGAAAGCCTGACGTCTACCCAACTTGTGAGCATCAACCTCTCTGATGACAGGCAATACCTGATGCTCATGGAAAAGAAAGTCATAAACCTGAAAGCAGTCGATTTGCTGAGCCACGAAGATGAACGCATCCGGCAAGCTTATTGCATCAGTAGTATCTTTGACCGTTATATCGACCATTCGCGCCGATTGCAGTTGGTGGATGAACTGAAAGAGATGCTGACCCTGCGTATCATCGAACTGAATATGGATGATCACGGAGACTATATCATCAATGTCCTCCGCAACAAGGGCCAGGCATCATTGTTGAGGCTGCTTATTAGATACATAACACCGCAAAAACGCCACGGTCTGACCCAAAGTCAACCTTTCAATGACTTGAAACACCTGTTGATGCAACGGATGAGACACATGGGCATCCCCATACCGGTCAATAGCCTGAGTGTTACACTGAGCCGGGCTGTCAATGCAATAGTTATGACAACTATAAAAGGTCTGTCGTAAAATTCTGTTACCAGGCTTTTTGCCTGCTGTTGGAAATCAGCGTCTTGCGATAGATGTCGATACATTCTTATTACGACATTTTACGACTTTTTGGTTAGCGAATGAGTTTGCCGTAATTTTGCAGCAGGAAAGGGGAGGATGATATGGCGCCTGTTCAGACCACCCCTAACCCCTCCTAACTCAGGAGGGGAAATACGGTAAAATGTCCTTCCTAACTTAGGAGGGGAAAAAGGTAAAAAAGTAAAAAGTTATGGCAAAAAGAAAAGGATTGATGCTGAGTCCGCATTTCAGCTATGAGGAAATGGTCCGCTCGAAGTGGGCGGAGAAACACGGGAAGGACAATACGCCCGACGATTTGCAACTGGCGGCACTGATTAATCTGTGCTGGAAATTGGGTGAACCGCTACGCGAGGTGTTCGGGCCGATCTATGTCAATAGCGGGTTCCGATCGGAAGAAGTCAACACGGGCGTTCATGGGGTAGGCAACTCAAAGCACCTGTCGGGTGAGGCGATGGATATCCGTATCGACTCCGTGGAACAGGGTAAGGAGTATTTCAAGTTTATCCAGAAGAACGTTGATTTCGACCAGCTGCTGTTTGAGTTCGACAAAAAAGGTGGGATGTGGCTGCACTGCTCGGTGTGCCTCGATCCGAAGGAGAATAGGCATCAGGCGATACTTAATTATAGGGTTTAGAGTTTATAGTTTAAAGTTTAGAGTTTATAGTTTAAAGTTTAGATTTTAGAGATGATTTGCAAAAACTGTAAAAGGGAACTGCCGGAAGAGCAGTTTGAACTCTACCCCTCGGGCACGCGGCGGCACGTTTGCCGACACTGCCACTATGAGTTGCACACGCGGAGAGCGTGGCGGAAGTGGATGATGCGGCAACGCGCGCGCGTGGTAATGAAGAATTTCAGAAAGTAACTGACCCTCGTGACCCTTCTGCCCCCTAAGGCCAAATGGCCTGATTTCCACAGGGGGTCAGGAGGGGCAGAAGGGTCACTTAAAAATGAAGTATGACAACTATATGAATATTGATGAATTTTTGAAGCGTTTCAGACGTTGGTTATTCCGGGAGAGAAAAGAAGAGGATAGTCCGATGTTTTCATCCATCAATGAACGACAGCGCATCGTGGAGGGTGTCCGGCGTTTTTTCAATGAGAACTATGAACTGCGGTATAATGTGATGAAGCAGACGGAGGAGTTTTGCCGGAAAGAACCAAGTATTGTCAGACAAGAGCCACTTATTTCACAGCAAGAACCACTTATTTTGCGAGAAGAGCCACTTATTCAGCCAAAGGAGCCTGTCTGGCAGCAACTGACCGACAGGGAGTTCCGAAAAATGGCTATTGAACAGATGGAAAAGGTGGGTGTGGCCTGGTCGATCGACGTGGAGCTTTACGTGCGCAGTGCCCTGATACCCAATTACAGCCCTGTGCTCGACTATCTTGGCCGTTGTGGTACGTGGGATGGCCAGACTGACCATATCCGTGACTTGGCACGGCGTGTGCCCACCAGTTTTGACCGATGGCCCGACTATTTCCATGGATGGATGTTGGCGATGGTGGCCCAGTGGCTGAACCTCTCCTACGAGTTCGGCAATGCCATTGTGCCCATGCTCATCGGGGCGCAGGGTACCCATAAGTCGACCTTCTGTCGATTGTTGCTGCCGCCACAATTACGAGAGTACTATATCGATGACATCAAACTCGACAATGCCGAACAGGTGGAGCGGATGCTAAGTCGGATGTTGTTGGTGAACATTGACGAATACAACGCCAAGACCGACCGTGAACAGGCGAAGATCAAACGTGTGCTGACCGAGAAGAACGTGCAGACACGTAAGATGCGGAGCGACCAATATGTGTTGCTGCCCCGTATGGCCTCGTTCATCGCCACCACCAACGACATGGAACCGCTCTACGATCCCACGGGTTCGCGTCGCTACCTCTGCTGTGAGGTGACGGGCATCATCGATACCGACACAGCCATTAACCATCGCGCCATCTATGCACAGGCGGTGACAGAACTGCGGGGTGGGGCACAATGGTACTTCTCAAAGGACGATGAGGCGGACATCGAACGTCATAACCAGAACTATCGTCGCCAGACGACGCCCGAGACGGTGCTGCTGTCGTATTTCGAGCCCGCCGAACGCAGCAAGGAGCATTTCATGCTTGCCGTAGAAATCCAGAAAGACCTGCGCAAGCATGTGAGGACGACCGATGTGCCGAGTATCAAGAAACTGACCCTCGCCTTGAAGGCCTGCCATTTCCCCTATGGCAAAATCCAGGGTGTGCGCGGCTGGTATGCCAGAAAACGTGATTTGTTATCGTAATAATTTTGTGGTCTCGGATTTATTTCTTACTTTTGCACACGAAAAATGAAACGAAAAGATGAAAAAGAACATATTTTTAACCGTTTTTCTGCTGTCTGCACTCGGTGCTACAGCGCAGTTCAGAATCAATACAGGTGAGGACAGTCCGTTGCGGAAACTACAGTATGCGGAGTTGGCCATTACCAACCTCTACGTGGATAGTGTCGATGAGAAGAAACTGGTGGAGGATGCCATCAAGGGTATGCTCGACAAGCTCGATCCGCACTCCAGCTATGCGACGCCCAAGGAGGTGAAGGAACTCAATGAACCCCTGAACGGTAATTTCGAGGGCATCGGCGTGCAGTTTAATATGATGGACGATACGCTGGTGGTGATCCAGCCCGTTACCAAAGGTCCTTCTGAGAAGGTGGGTATCGTGGCAGGCGACCGTATCGTATCGGTGAATGATACGGCGATTGCTGGTGTGAAGATGTCGAAGGAAGAGATTATGAAGCGTCTGCGTGGTCCGAAGGGAACGAAGGTGGAGCTGGGTGTGGTGCGTCTGGGCATCAAGGATAAACTGAAGTTTACCGTTGTCCGCGATAAGATTCCCGTCCATTCCATCGATGCCACCTATATGATCCGTCCTGGGATCGGTTATATCCGCATCGGTAACTTCGGTGCCCAGACCTACGATGAATTCGTGGAAAGTCTCGGAAAGCTGCAGGCTCAGGGTATGCAGGATCTGATTCTTGACCTGCAGGAGAATGGTGGGGGCTATCTGAAGGCTGCTGTCGATATCGCTGACGAGTTCCTGGAGCGGGGCGATATGATTGTCTATACCAATGGCCGGAAGGTGCAGCGCTCAGAGTATAAGGCGCACGGCAATGGTAAATTCACTAAAGGCAAGGTGGTCGTCTTGGTGGATGGCTATACGGCCTCGGCAGCAGAGATTGTGACGGGAGCCATTCAGGATCAGGACCGCGGTCTGGTAGTTGGCCGTCGCACGTTCGGCAAGGGACTGGTACAGCGTCCCATCGACCTGCCCGACGGTTCGATGATCCGTCTGACCATCGCACATTATTATACGCCTTCAGGCCGTTGTATCCAGAAACCTTATACCAAGGGCGAAGGCAAGGACTATGCGATGGATATGGTGAACCGTCTGAAGAGTGGTGAGCTGACCAATGTCGATAGTGTTCATTTCGCTGACTCGCTGAAGTTTGAGACGCTCCGGAAGCATCGTACGGTCTATGGTGGTGGTGGTATCATGCCTGACTATTACGTGCCCCTCGATACGACCGTTTATACCCGTTATCATCGTGAACTGGCGGCTAAGGGCATCATTATCCAGCAGAACCTGCGCTATGTAGACAACCACCGTAAGGAACTGAAGAAGCGTTGGCAGTCGTTTGACGACTACAAGCAGCAGTTCGAGGTGCCGCAGCAATTGCTCGACGATGTGGTGGCCGAGGGTAAAAAGCAGAAGATTGAACCTAAGGATGATGATGAATTGGCACGTTCGTTGGCTTATATCCGTCTGCAACTGAAGGCACTGATAGCGCGTGATATCTGGGATATGAGCGAATACTTCTCTGTGATCAACGAACGGAGTGAGATCGTCAAGAAAGCGCTGGATATTATTCACAAAGAATAAATTTAAGAAACGAAGGATAATAGGCGTTATGAATAACTATACCAAAGGATTTCTGTATTTCATCTGTGCCGTGTCGGCGATGGGTGGCCTGCTCTTCGGTTACGATTGGGTTGTGATTGGAGGCGCCAAGCCGTTTTATGAGTTGTATTTCGGCATCAGCGAGTCGCCGGTGCTGCAAGGCGTGGCGATGTCGACGGCCTTGGTGGGCTGTCTGATAGGTGCGATGGTGGCAGGTGCCGCTGCCGACAGATTTGGCCGTAAGCCGTTGCTGACGGTAGCAGCGATCTTGTTTACCGTATCGGCCATCGGTACGGGGTTGTTCAATGATTTCACCTTATTTAATACCGCGCGCTTCATCGGTGGTGTGGGCATCGGTGTGGCCTCGGCCCTCTCGCCGATGTATATCGCAGAGGTCAGTCCGACGGAGATTCGCGGACGGATGGTGTCGTTGAACCAGATGACCATCGTGCTGGGAATCCTGGCAGCACAGGTGGTGAATATGCTGCTGGCGCGTGACACATCTGTTGCCGCAGAGCAGGCATGGAACCTGGAGTGGGGCTGGCGTTGGATGTTCTGGGCAGAGACGGTGCCTGCGGCACTATTCCTGATGATGAGTTTCTTTATTCCCGAGAGTCCGGTGTATTTAGAATTGAAAAATGGAAAGATTGAAAAATTGAAGTCTGCTCATTTTGATGACAAGAACTTCAATCCTTCAATTCTTCAACTCTTTAATTCTCCACGTTATACTAAGGTGCTTGTCTTGGGTTTGGTGATTGCTGTATTCCAGCAATGGTGCGGAACGAATGTGATCTTCAACTATGCGCAGGAGATATTTGTTGGCGCAGGTTTCGATGTCGACGATATGTTTATCAACATCGTGATAACAGGTATCGCCAATGTGATTTTCACTATTGTGGCACTCTATACCATCGAGAAGTGGGGTCGTCGTACGCTGATTCTGATTGGTGCCGGAGGTCTAGGACTGATCTATCTGACGCTTGGCACCTGCTATTTCTTCGAGGTGAAAGGTTTCGCTATGGTCTGTCTGGTGGTGGCTGCTATTTCCACCTATGCGATGACGCTGGGTCCTGTCACTTGGACGTTGTTGGCAGAGATCTTCCCCAACCGTATCCGAGGTATCGCGATGGCCACATGTACGTTCGCGCTGTGGGTGGGTTGTTGCACTCTGACTTTCTCATTCCCGTCGATGAATGCTGCATTGGGTAGTAGTGGTTCGTTCTGGATCTATAGTGCCATCTGCTTCTGTGCCTTCATCTTCCTCTTCCGTCGTTGTCCGGAAACGAAGGGCAAGTCGTTGGAGGAATTGGAACGCGAATTAGTCAAATAATTCCGATTACTCCGATAATTCAGAATACTCCGATTATATTATGGTTAAAGCTTGGAGAGAAATTGTAACGATCCCAACCTATGAGGTGGGAAAGCCAGAGAAGAACCCGATGTTTCTGGAAAAGCGTGTCTATCAGGGCTCGAGTGGTGTGGTCTATCCTTATCCGGTGATTGAGTCGATCAGCGACGAGAAGACCGATAAGGACTACAAGGCCGTGTATCTCGAGAACGAGTATATCAAAGTGATGATTCTGCCTGAGTTGGGCGGACGTATCCAGATGGCCTACGACAAGATCAAACAGCGTCATTTCATTTATTATAATCATGTCATTAAGCCTGCGCTCGTGGGTTTGGCCGGGCCTTGGATCTCTGGTGGCATCGAGTTTAACTGGCCTCAGCACCATCGTCCTTCAACCTTTATGCCTGTGGACTGCACCATCATCGAGAACGCAGATGGCTCAGTGACGGTATGGGTGAACGAGATGGAGCGGATGTTCCATCAGAAGGGTATGGCGGGTTTTACACTGCGTCCAGGCTGTGCCTATCTTGAGATACAGGGGCGTGTCAGCAACCGCACCAATCTGCCACAGACCTTCCTCTGGTGGGCGAACCCCGCTGTCGAGGTGAACGATGCCTATCAGAGCGTGTTCCCACCCGATGTGAATGCGGTCTTCGATCATGGTAAGCGGGCTGTGTCATCGTTCCCCATCGCGACAGGTACCTATTATAAGATGGACTATTCCGCAGGCGTGGATATTTCGAACTATCGGAATATTCCAGTGCCCACGAGCTATATGGCCGTCAACTCCGAGTATGACTTTGAGGGTGGCTATGAGAATGATACGAAGGGTGGTATGCTGCATGTAGCTAGCCATCATTTCTCGCCAGGCAAGAAACAATGGACCTGGGGTAATGGGGACTTTGGGCGCGCTTGGGATCGTAACCTTACGGATGAGACTTCGCCAGAAGAAGCCCGTCAATGGCACATCGACCGCAAGGGTTTCCGCCCTTACATTGAACTGATGGCCGGTGTCTATACCGAGAACCAGCCCGACTTCACCTGGCTCATGCCTTACGAGGAAAAACAGTTTGTGCAGTACTTTATGCCGTATCGCGAGATTGGCATCGTGAAACAGGCCTCGAAGGATTTTGTGATGAATATCGAAGAAACTGGCGAGGGTAAGGTTACATTCAAGGTATTGGCCACGTCAAAGCAGACGGTAAGAATCGTGCTTTTCGGCAATGATTGCCATGAATATTATAATAAGGTGGTAAGCTTGTCGCCAGAGGAGGTGTTTGTAGAGACAGCGAATACGGGCGAAATATCTTTCAACGACCTGCAACTGATCATTGATCGTCCGGAGAATCCCAGATTGTTTCCATTGCTGGAGTGGCATGCTGAACCCGATGAAATCCGTCCTATTCCTGATGCCGCTGAGGCTGCACTCTCGCCGCAAGAAACAAAGACCATCGATCAGCTATATCTGACAGGTCTCCACTTGGAGCAATACCGTCATGCTACCTGGAGTGCCCTTGATTATTATGAAGAGGGATTGCGCCGTGATCCATTGGACTATCGTTGTAATATGCAGATAGGTCTTTGGTATCTGCGACGGGCTCGTTTTAAGAAGGCTAAGGACTATCTGCTGACGGCTGTGAAAGTGTTGAAGAAACGTAATCCAAATCCCTATGATGGAGAACCACAATTCTATCTTGGTGTCGTTAACAAGTATCTGGGTAGGAAAGATATGGCATACGATTGTTTCTGGAAGTCTACGTGGAACAAGGCTTGGGCCGATGCCGGCTACTTCGAGGCGGCCTGTATCAGTATGGAATGTGAGCGTTGGGAAGATGCGCTTGATGAATTAGAACGGGCTCTTATCAGCAATAGCCATAATCATAAGGCGCGTGCCATGAAGGCCGTTGTTCTGCGCAAACTGGGACGAAAAGACGAGGCGCTTGCCTGGATTAAGGAGTCGTACAAGATAGACCCCTTCAACTATGTCTGTATGGCGGAGGAGTATCTGTTGACAGGTAACGAAGCGCCTTTGGACCGTATGGTGGAACTTATGCATGGCAATATCTATAACTATCATGAGACAGCATTGGATTATGCCCAGGCAGGGCTGGAGGATGAGACGATATGGGTGTTGCAGACGGCCATCGACAAGGGCGTTGAGGAGTCACCGCTCACCTATTATTATTTAGCCTATTGGAGCAAAGTGTCGAAGAGTGCAGATTGGATTCAGAAGGCAGCCAGCGTTTGTCCTGACTATTGTTTCCCAAACCGTTTGGAAGATGCGCGTGTTTTGCAGGCGGTAACTGAAATGCCCTTTGACGAGGATGCCCGTGCGCCATATTATCTGGGCTGTCTTTATTACGACAAGCGGCAGTATGATGTAGCTGTCGAGAACTGGGAGTTGTCGGCGAAGCTCGATCCCCTATTCCCCTCTGTCTGGCGAAACCTCGCCCTCGCTCGTTTCAATAAGCAGAATCGTCAGGAGGAGGCGCTGGAATATATGGAGAAGGCCTTCCATCTCGATGAGAGCGATCCTCGTATGCTCATGGAACTCGACCAGCTCTATAAGCGTCTGCATAAGCCGCATCAGGAGCGTCTTGATTTCCTGCAGAAATATCCCGATCTCATTCAGCAGCGCGATGACCTCGTGCTCGAGGAAATCACGTTGCTCAATCAGCTTGGCCGCTATGAAGAGGCGATGGCGAAGCTCGATGCCCACAAGTTCCATCCCTGGGAGGGAGGTGAAGGAAAGGTATCATCGCAATATCAGATCTGTCGTGTGGAGCTGGCGAAGCAATATCTAGCCAATCTAGATCATCTAGAGAATCCAGAAAGACCAGACCATTTAGAAAAGGCCGTCCGCCTTTTGGAGGCGTGCCTCGAATATCCGCCCCATTTGGGCGAGGGTAAGCTCTTTGGCGCTCAGGAGAACGATTTCTATTATCTGTTAGGCATAGCCTATGATGCCCTTGGGCAGAAAGATAAGGCTATCGCGTGTTGGGAGGCGGCCACGAAAGGTCCACAGGAGCCTGCCGCTGCGATGTATTATAACGATGCCAAGCCCGACAAGATCTTCTATCAGGGTCTGGCTTTACGCAAGCTGGGACGTGAGGATGAGGCGCATGGCCGGTTCTTCAAGCTCATCAACTACGGTCAGCAGCATATCTTCGACAAGGTGGTGATGGATTATTTTGCCGTTTCTCTGCCTGATTTGCTGATCTGGGAGGATTCGCTCGACACCAAGAATCTCATTCACTGTAAGTATATGCTCGCCCTCGGCTATTACGGTATGGGCAATAAAGAAAAGGCACTGAGGTATCTGGTGGAAGTGGAGGAACTTGATAACAACCATCAAGGCATTCAGCAGTTCCGCACGTTGATAGAATCTTCCTTGTGATGACTATCGGATGGTGTAGCTGATTTTGTTTCTGGTCTTTTGTGAACGGGTGGTCAGTATGATGCGATACATCTGCTGACCCCACATTTGTTGCAACAACGGGTCAAGTTTGTCGCTGATGTCTTCAACGGATGCTTCCAGTTGATTAGCATCATAATGAATACTATGTTCACCTAACCTCACAATGTGTCTGACATTTTGTGAGATAACGGGCTTGATGGTTGTGAGGAACATCAGGCGCGAGGGGTGGGTATAGTGGTCCAATTCGTAGTCTTCAGTCACAGAAATGCTCGATTTCATCGCAGAAACAGTGCGTTTCCATGAGTTGACGCCAGCTTCCTTTGGATAGGCACTTGCGATATCCAGACAGAGTTTGCCTTCCTTATGGCTGATGATTTTGGCAGCATATTGCTGACCGTCTTTTTGGTCGTAGCCGTTGATTTGTGGCAGGTTATGATACTGCGACTGCATGGTCCAGATGTCGTAACGGTTCTTACCAAAAGTTGCTGCCGTATATTCGCCTACGCCAGGATCTATCAGCAGAGGTTGGTTATCTGCATAGACGATAAACGAACCGACATCGTTGTGGTTGTGGCTTTCTCCGTTGTTTCCACCTTTCATTGCGACATAGAGATTGCCCCTGCGGGCTGTCATCATCTGCAGATCTGGCAACCATACATTATTTAATATAGGTTCGCGAGGCTGTACTTTCATAAACGTCTGGATATGGCGAAGGAAAAACAATTCACGTCCAAGGGTGGGGAAGTTTCCGCTTTTATCGTAGAGTGGGGCTGGGTTGTTCAGCACATCTTTCTGCTGTCCGATAAAGGCTCCGAACTCTCTCATGGTCTTATCGTTTAGGAACAGTCCAAAAGAATAGACGATGTTCACTTGCTGTACAGCCCGATTCTCATGGGCATCAGCAAAATTTACACAATAGCCGTTGCCGATATAGGTCTTATAGGCGTAAGCGGCCATGTTGCGGATTTTGGCGGAGCGATCTGAGAAATCGGAATACTCGGAGTAATCGGAAAAAACTGATAGTTGTCTGATTACCTCAAACATCGAGGCGGCAGCCCTGTCCCAATAGCCCGGCCCTTCGTCGCAGCCGCCATCTTCAGGATAGGCATCGATGAAAGTCCGAGTTGCCTTCGTAATCTGTGCGACGGCTTCTGCCTTGCGGGCTTCATCTTTCTCACAGATCAGCACACAGGAAAGCCAGTTGGAACAGATCCACGGGTTCCAGTTCATGCCGGCCTTCTTCCACCAGTAGTCTTTTGCGAGAGCCGGTTTCAGGATACGACGCTCTATCTCGTGGTCGATACGCTGACAGAGGGTTGGCGAGAAAGCACTCAATTGTGCTTGTAGCATATATCTCGTCCAGGCGATGAGGCTGGCAGTTTCAGCGTTAAACAAATCTACCTCCTGATCATCTGCCAAAGGAACCGGTTTGCTGTAATGTGCAGGAATGCCCCACCAGGTTTCTTCGCAGAAACTGCCGATTCCATCGATGATATCCGGAATGAACCGTCCTTGACCTTCCATGATCTCCGCCATCACGATAGCCGCAAAATGCCGGCGTTTCTCAAAACAGAGGGTTTCGTAGTTCACACGATTGCCATTGGTCTTATATTCTGCGAAAACGTTCCAAGGAAGTACCGTCCAAGGTTTCCCTAAGTATTGCTCACCATAATGAATATAGCTCTGTCGCATCTCTGCGGGTATCGAGTCACGCCAGAATGCATCATTCGCACGAGGTAAAAGGTCTTTTGCATTCTTTTGAAGATATCTGGTGTATTCGCAGGCTGCTAACAGGAAAGCGCCCACGCCGAAGTTGGCCTGTGAGTTGGCATCAACCTTCTGTCCTGGGATGGCCCTTTCGCCGATGGGTTGTACATAGCCGATCTTCCCGTCTTTCTGCAAGGCGATGTTGGTCAGATAGTCCCAGGCTTTGTTGATGGTTTCGCCAAACTCAGCCTTTGACAGATAGCCATTGTTGATGCCCCAGAGCAGACCATAGCAGAAGAAGGCGGTACCCGATGTCTCTGGTCCAGGTGCTTGTTCAGGATCCATCATCGAACGCGTCCAATAACCTTCAGGCTGCTGTAATTGTTTCACACCACGCGCCAGATTGACGTATTTCTCCACGAAGAACGGCTGGTGTTCATACGTCTTTGGCATATCCTGCAGCACCTTCGCCAGTCCTGCCAGCACCCAGCCGTCGCCGCGCGCCCAGAAATCCTTCTTCCCTGCGTCTGTCTTATGTTTCGGCCAGACATATTTCCCATCGCGGAAATAGAGACCGGTCTCTTTGTCAAGCATAATACTGTCAGAATAGAGAATATTTTCATAGAGTTTCTGCAGATATTTGGTATCACCCGTCAGTTTGTACATCTTGGTCATCACGGGCATCACCATATAGAGTGCATCAGCCCACCACCAATAGTCGTTGGCTTTTGAGTCGGCCTCATAGCCCATCACCTCCTTGGCTCGTTCAACCTTCCGTTCGTCGGGCGCAAGAAGGAACAGATCGATATAAGTCTGAAAACAGATTTGCCAATCGCCGAAGAGCACATAGTCTTGTCCTTCACCGTATTGTTTGTATTTCCATTTCGCGGGGTCCTGCTCCTTGGCTCCCATCCATTGGTTGTGTTCGGCCCAACGGATACTATAGTCGAGCATGTCTGGGTCTTTCAGAAGTTTAAAGACCTCGATATTGCCTGTATGATAAGCAGCGTTATCCCAAAAAGCCCGTACCTCGGCAGGGTTGTTGGTTTGCCAATAGGTGTTGACCTTTTTAATGATTTCCTTCACCTCATCGGTTGTCCACTCTCGGGCTTCAACCGCCAGACAGGTTGTAAGGATGTAAATGAGTAGGAGGGCTTTTCTCATATTATCTCATAGCTAAGGCCTTGTCTTCCGCCTCTTCCATGATGGCCCGTTCGCCTGGTCCTTTGTCGTTGATGCCGCAGAGGTGAAGCACACCATGAATAATCACACGATGCAGCTCCTCGTCATAGGGTCGTCCGAACTTATCGGCATTGGTGAAGACGGTATCGAGCGAGATGTAAATGTCGCCATTCAGCACCTTGCCTTCGCAATAGTCGAAAGTGATGATGTCCGTGTAGTAGTCATGGCCGAGAAACTCGTTGTTCACTTCGAGGATTTTGTCGTCATTGACGAACAAATAGCCGATTTCACCGACTTTCTTTCCATAACTGGCTGCCACCTTCTTAATCCAATTGGAGGTCTCACGCTTCATGATATTGGGGAACCTCACCCCTTCACTGCTATAGGTAATCATCGATTAATTTACAATTTGACAATTTACTATTTACTATTTTGCACTGTTATGTGGCAGAAATGGTGTGATATCAACGCCGAAGTGTTGCAGTTCCCGCAAGGCACTCGACGAGATGCTGGCCAGTTCTGGTTCCGTATAGAGCAGAATGGTCTCGATACCACCAATCCTGCGGTTGAAGTCAGCCTGCCATTGCTCGTACTCGAAATCGCTCACCGACCGCACGCCTTTCACGATAAACTGTGCCCCCTCGGTTTTGGCAAAATCCATCGCGAGGCCATGATAGGGTTTCACCTCAATACGCTGTTCATCGGCATACAGCTGACGGATAGCCTCCATACGTTCTTCTGCCGATGGCATGTCGGGTTTGTGCACATTATCGCCCACAACACCGATCACCAGTCGGTCAAACAGCGGAAGGGCCCGTTTCACGATAGAATCATGTCCGATGGTAAACGGATTGAAACTGCCTACAAATACTCCTGTTCTCATCATTATTATGTTTAATCAAAGAGATTAGGTTCCATGATGTTGCCGCCATAGGGGTTGCGACCGAAGTGCTTGTAAGCCAGTTCGGTGACCATACGGCCGCGAGGGGTGCGCTTGATGAAGCCTTCCATGATGAGGAAGGGCTCGTAGACCTCCTCGACGGTGCCCGCATCCTCACCGACGGCTGTAGCGATGGTAGTGATACCCACAGGACCACCCTTGAACTTGTCGATGATGGTGAGCAGGATTTTGTTGTCGATTTCATCGAGGCCGTATTGGTCGATGTTCAGGGCTGTAAGGGCAATTCTCGTAATCTTCGTGTCGATCTTGCCGTTGCCTTTCACCTGAGCAAAGTCACGCACACGGCGCAAGAGGGCATTGGCGATACGGGGGGTTCCTCTGCTGCGACCAGCAATCTCCAATGCAGCGTCCTTAGTGATGGGTACGCCTAAGATATTGGCCGAACGCTCGATAATCTGCTGCAAGGTCTCCGGCTCGTAGTACTCCAAGTGCATGTTGATGCCGAAACGAGCTCTCAAAGGTGCCGTCAGCAGGCCACTACGGGTGGTGGCGCCTACAAGCGTAAACGGATTGAGGTCGATCTGGATGCTGCGGGCTGAAGGACCTTTGTCAATCATGATGTCGATACGATAGTCCTCCATGGCCGAATAGAGATATTCCTCCACAACGGGCGACAAACGGTGGATCTCATCGATAAACAACACATCGTTTTTCTCCAGTGAGGTGAGGATACCTGCCAGATCACCAGGCTTATCAAGCACAGGGCCGGAAGTAATCTTAAAGCCTACACCCAACTCATTGGCAATGATGTTCGACAGCGTGGTCTTTCCCAGTCCGGGAGGACCGTGAAGAAGTGTGTGGTCAAGGGGTTCGCCACGATATTTGGCTGCCTCGACGAAGACTTCCAGATTCTCCACAACCTTCTTCTGACCGCTGAAATCCTTAAAGGACAGCGGTCGTAGTGCATTCTCAAAGTCTTTCTCGCCTTGCGAATACCGTTCCTCACGTATGTCGAAATCCTCGTCTATCATTTTGAATTAACCTTGCAAAGGTACTGAGATTTCCCCAAACCGCCAAACTTTTTGGATGAAAAGTAGTCGGAGGGCCACATTATTCTATTTTCCTGCAAAGAAACAACTGATGCTGATGGCTTGCTATCGTGGTGGCGAAGAGGTAGAGATCGCCGCCTTCTTTCAGTTTCAGACGCTTCCGGAGTTCGGCTACCGACAGGGGGAAATTGCGTACGGTGATGTTGGCTTTCTCAATACCAGTGAGGGCGGCTTTCAGTTCACGCTTGTTCATCGAAGTGGTCTTCTCAATGATGAAACGACGACCAGGAAAATCGCTGATATCTCTGTCGGAAACAAACAAATGGCTGTTCTTATCGAGCTGAGTAACCTTGAATCGCTGCTCCAACAAAGCAAAGCACCCAGCCTTCATAATCGACGCATTCGGCTCGAATAAATAGGTGTAACAGAGGGACGGTTCTTTTGTGACATCGCCAGCGGTGTCACAAAAGAACCGTCCCTCTGTTACACCATCAAACACTTGATTGTTATTCACACAAAAGAGTTTTAAAGGCTTTTTGTCCTTCGTCAGGATAAGAAGCAGTTCTTTACACTCGTTATCCACAGAGACGATATGCACCTCGCTGACGTTGCCCAAGTCTTCTACTGCCTTACGCCAGTCGAGCATTGGCGAGAGCTTCAGCATCACGCGATCTGCCTTTTGCAACAGTTCATCGCGTAGTTCTAAGACATTGGGCGTGCAATCAGCGATGCCGTATGTTCGTCCTCCATGATTGTCTCTTCTGGCCGGATCTATATAAATAAGGTCTGCATGGTCCAACTGATGCAGATAATCAACACCATCCGCGCAGACCACTTCAATATGATTTAGCCCCAGAAGCCTGAAATTCTCCGATGAAATGGCGCAAAGTGAAGCCTGCTGCTCGACGTAAACGGCCCGTTGGAAGTCTTGTGAAACAAATGCCGTATCTACACCAAAACCGCCTGTAAGATCAACAAAGGACACAAAGGGGTCAGGCACTTCTGTGTCCTTTTTGGCGATGTTTGCCTTGTATAGGGCAGTCTGTTCGCTCGAACATTGTTCCATCGAGAGATGTGGGGGATAGATGATGTCATCGATAGCTGCCCATGACGGTAACTTGCTCTTCGCCTTCTGACGGCCAGCAATCTGGTCTAAAGCAAAAGGCAGATCCACTTCAGGGTTTTTCGTTCCCTGAAGTGCCAGCCGACGCACATCAGTCTCAGCATGCTTGCGAATGAAATCTAGTGTTGCCTGATTCATTTCGAGTGCAAAGATACAAATTTTTCACTTTTCTCTTTTCACTTTTCACTTTTTTTCGTACCTTTGCAACCTCAACCCGTTAAGAATCAGTTATGAGAAAGAAAATTTTGACGATGACCATGCTGGCTTTTGGTGTTTTTTCAACAAGCCATGCTGGCGGTCTGATGACCAACACGAACTACCACATTGCTTTCGACCGTATGATGGCACGTGGTGCAACTTTTGACATCGATGCAGCCTACAGTAACCCAGCCGGACTGGCTTGGGGACATGATGGCTTCCAACTCTCGCTCAACTTCCAGAAACCCTGGCAGAATCGTGACATTACATTCAATGATACAAAGTACGAAGGCAAGGCTTCTGCCCCCATCGTGCCGGCCCTCTTCGCATCCTATAAGCAGGACCGTTGGGCGCTCTCCACTATGATCGGTATTGTGGGAAGTGGCGGTTTCGTTGAATACAAACAGGGTGTTCCCATGTTCAATGTGCTGCTCTCCAGTATGCTTGCCAGCAATGGCATCACCCCTGATCAGTATAAGCTCGACTCAGAAATGAAGGGTAAGCAGTATATCTATGGTGGACAGATTAACTTCACTTACAAATTAATTGACTGCCTTTCTGCTGCTGTCGGTATTCGTGCCAACTACTATGATGGCTACTATCGCGGTCATGTAAAGGCTACTAGCCATCCGCTGCTGGGAGAAGTTGCTAAGCTTCTGCTCGATGTCGACCAGAAAGGATGGGGCTTCACGCCTTTGGTAAGCGTTAACTACCATCAGGGTCCCCTTACGCTTACCGCTCGTTATGAGTTCCGCACCAAGGTGAATCCCAAGAACGACACCAATATTCTGGATGCAGGACTTGGCGCAGCTACGGTAGCTGCTCTGATGGCTGCTGATCCGCAAGGTGCTCAGGCTAAGTTGGCAGGTTTGCAACAACAGCTCGGTAACTATACGGCTCCTTATCAGGATGGTGCCCGCACGCGTTATGATATGCCCGCACTGCTCTCAGTTGCAGCAGGTTATGAGTTCACTCCGAAATTGCGTGCCACGTTGGAGTACCATTTCTTTGATGACAAGAATGCCAAGATGGCCAATGATCGTCAGGAGGAACTGACTCACGGCACTCATGAAATCCTCGCAGGAGTGGAGTACGATATCAACGACAAGTTTACCGTTAGCTGTGGAGGACAGCGTACTGATTACGGACTCTCCGATAACTACCAGCAGAACACCTCGTTTGCCTGCGACAGCTATTCTGTCGGATTGGGTGGTGCGTGGAACATCAACGAGAAAGTTCGCCTGAATGCAGGCTTCTTCACCAGTATCTACAGCGACTACGACAAGCAGGCTGCTTACGGCAAAGAAACCTACAGCCGCACCAACTATGTGGTGGGCTTAGGTATCGACTACAAGTTCTGATCATCTTTAGTCCAAGGCATCGAGCATCAATTCTATTTCCTGATACGTCACTTCGGGCGGGCAGAGATTCTTGATGGCAGTCTTTGACTCGCCTTTTCCTATGGTCTGAATCACCTTGAGGATAGCATCCTGATGCGCAGACGGTACCAATTCTGAAAGGCTTACTTCACCCGTTGGAATGAAACGAGCCAGATGGCTGATGATAGTGCCAACGGTGAAATTGCGGAATTTTGCGATTTCATCGGGTTTCAAGCCTTGCTTATAGAGCTGGAAGGTAATGTTCCAAGTCTTTTCCTTAGGCTCTTTCTTGGGCTTTTCCTTCTTTGCGCGCTGCTTTCTGGGCTTCTTGATCTTATCCTCGTCGATGGCATCCAAGAGGGAATATTGTTTCTCATGCAGATAGATAGGAATAGAGAAACCCTGTTCAGCAATCTTCGAGAGCAAAAAGCGACGGGAGAGCACAGACTGGCGCACATCAGCTAACGACTCTGTAAAACGGTTCATGGCTTGCTTGTTATTGCTCTTAATTTGTGCCGCCAACTCGATGGAATTGGCAAAAACATCGTGGATTGATGTCTCGAACCACTCGGCACTTCGCTTCACACGCTCTTGGAATTCTTCCGTATGCAAATGTTCCATCGGTGATTGGCGAATCTTCTGTACCCACTTGTCTGATACAGACATCGTCTGACTACTGAAGTTGGAAAGCACCCGCTTATGGAGCTCAGTGGTATCCGTAAAAGCGTGATAGAAAAATTCCGTCATCAGGCGCAACAGATGCTCTTCTTTATAAAAGATGTCGTGGAAGTCGAATAGTTCCAGCAGCAGGAAACGATAGTATTCCTCCTTCAGTTGTGGCAGTTGGGAGATACTCTTCTGGGCTTCCTCCTCTTGATGACCGATATAGTCCTCAACCCGCTTGTCGGCAATGATGGCATGTGCCTCGATAGGTGCAGAGAGCACCATGCCTTCGAGGGTTTTGCAACGGCTCAGGGCCACATATACCTGGCCAGGTGCAAACGAGAGATTGGCATCGATGATGGCACGCTCGAAGGTCAGGCCCTGACTCTTATGGATGGTGATGGCCCACGCTAAACGTAAGGGCAGCTGTTTGAATGTGCCTTGAATCTTCGTCTCAATCACACGTGTTTCAGGATTCAATTGGTATTGGGCGTTTTCCCATTCCAACGGTTCAACCTCTATCCCTTCGGCATCGCCAGCACAAAGCACACAGACACGACTCTCGCTGATTTCTACGATTTCACCGATACGGCCATTAAAATAGCGATGCTCTCCTGTAGGGTCGTTCTTCACAAACATCACTTGCGCCCCCTCTTTTAGTGTTAGTACCTCACTTGTCGGATAGGAGTATTCAGGGAAATTCCCCTCTATCTGTGCTTGGAAGGTATAACTGTGACCTGGCAGTTTCCTCAGTTCGTTCTCGTTGTAATTATCCGCCAGATAGTTATGGGTTGTCAGACGGATGTAGCCCTCGCCTTGTTTTGGGATAAAGGCAGGTTGGCATCGCTGATTCAGCGTGGCGATATCGTTGGCTGTTGGATGAGCCTCACGGATATGATTCAACACATCGAGGAAAGCAGCATCTTCCTGACGAAACACCTGACTCAGCAGGATGGTAACATATTCTATCTGTTGCAACGCCTTAGAACCAAAGAAATAGGGTGTATCGTAATAGGGTTTCAGCAACACTTCGTCCTCTGGCGTCACCACTGGCGTCAGCTGTTGCAGGTCACCGATCATCAACAGCTGTACCCCACCGAAGGGCTTATAATGATCGCGATACCTTCGCAGCACTGAGTCGATGGCATCGAGCAAATCGCTCCTTACCATTGAGATTTCATCGATAATCAGCAGATCGAGCGAAGCGATAATGCGTCGTTTCTCCTTGCCGAAATCAAACTTGCTCTGAATGCGTGCATTAGGCACGTATGGCGTAAAGGGCAGTTGGAAGAACGAGTGAATGGTCATGCCGCCCGCATTGATGGCGGCTACACCTGTCGGTGCTACCACAATCGTACGTTTCTTACTCCGTTCTACAACGGTTTTCAGAAAAGTAGTCTTTCCCGTGCCGGCCTTACCCGTCAGGAAGATGCTTCGTCCCGTGTGTTCCACGAAATCCCACGCAATGCGCAGTTCTTCATTTGTCTTTGTTTCCATAGTTCTTGAATTTAAATTTAACGTATTGAATGAAGCATAATGCCTGTAAAGATTCTACCGGAATTGATACCTAAGCGTCGGGCTGAGAACCAGGTATCTGGTTGTTTGAAGGTGCAGTCGGATGCAATGGAGATCTGATGTGAAGGAACGCCAGCGGCTTCGAGTTGTAGCCGATTGCACACACGCAGGTCGATGTGCCATTTTTCATCACGACGACTGATAGCAGGCATCTCGAAGCCTTCCTTTTCAAAAGCCTCATACACCTCATCGCCCACCTCGAAGCTGTCGAGACTGATGCCAGGACCAATCTGAGCCAACATTTTTTGTGGCAACGAGCCATATACCTTTTTCATTTTATCAACAGCCACCTCCACAATGCGCTGTACCGTTCCCCGCCAGCCTGCATGAATGGCACAGATGGCTTGATGCTCAGGATCGTAGAGCAATACAGGGATACAATCGGCTGTCGAGACACCGATGCAAACATTGCTGACATCAGTCATTAGCGCATCCACACCCTCCAGTCGTTGCTGCTGTTCGTCAGCAGACAGATTCAGAAAGGCCTTGTCAATGGCTACCACCTCCGTCAGATGAACCTGATGTGGCATCAACAGATGCTCATCGCTGATACCCAGCAACCTACACAGTGCCTCACGGTTTTGTGCGATGGATTCGGGCTTGTCGCCACAATAGCGGTTGATATTGAACTCACCATAATTTCCTTCGCTATAACCCCCACGACGGGTAGAGCTAAAGGCTGTGACGCCCTCGCCAAAGTCATAGTAACGGAGTTCTGGATGTATCATTTCTGTATGTTTTGCTTGCAAAGATACGAAAAAAAAGTCATATCAAGGCAAAAGTAAAGAAAAATAAATCAAGAATTAGAGAATTTAAGAATTTTTATTTGCTCTGCAAATGCCCCAAACCATTTGGGAACCCCAAAATTCTCTAATTCTCTAATTCTTGATAAATAAGTAGTGACTAGTTTTCTGAGGTGATGTCCTCAATTTGGTCGATGATGTCCTGATATTGGCGCTGGGTTCTGAAGTGCACCATAAATCCGATGATAGCTCCAATAATACCACCAATGCAGCCGCCCCAGAAGAAGGGGTTGTCTATCCCGCCTCCTTGTACCTGATAGGTCTCGTACATAAACCAGCCCATGAAAAGGAGTATACCGGGAACACCGAAGAAGAGCCAGTTGGCATCGAACTTCTTGGCGCGAGCCATGTGGCGACGTACATCCAGGAGATTGTTGGTCATGAGGTTCGAATCGCTAATGTTCCTGCTGTTATAATAGGTGGCTCCTACGCAAATCAACATGAAGACGCAGGTGAAAAGCCAGAAGGCAACCGAGAAACCTGACAGTTTGATAAATACCCAATAGCTATAAGGTATCATGAAGAGTCCTGCAATCATGGCAATCGTGTATCTGCGATTGATTTTGCCTGCGGTATTCTTCATTGAGCGGCGCATCAGACCGTCGTTGACAATCTCCTGCTGCTCCAGCTTCTTCTTCAGCGTGTTCATTTGCTGGCGCATATTCTCTAATTCAAAATTCTCGTTCATAATGGGTAAGTTTTTAATCGTTAGACATGTTTTTTAATTGTTCTCTGATTCTGAACAGACGGACGCTGACGTTCTTAGTGCTGATACCGACTATCTGTCCGATCTCCTCGTACGATAGGTTCTCGAGCCAGAGCAGGACGATCGCGCGGTCGAAGGGCTGCAACTTGGAGATGCGTTTGTGGAGCATGTCCACTTGTTTCGTGTCCTCGTCACGGTCTTCAAAGAGGTTGATGTCCATAGTCAGCCGGACTTCAGATTGGCGACGCTTCTTTTTCCGATCTATAGAGATACAGGTGTTGAGGGCGACGCGATAGATCCACGTCCTGATGTCACTGCGATGCTCGAAGCTCTCGAAGCCCTTCCAAAGATTGACTAGTACCTCCTGGAACAGGTCGTTCACTTCGTCGGCATCCTGCGAGAACATGTAGCACACGGTGTAGATGGTGCTCTTGTGTTCTGCAACGGTTTGCGCAAACTGTCTTTCTAATGCATTCATTGTCGTTCTGTTTTTTGAATCTTTTGACTTTCGTCGAAGATACTCACGCTCGAATTTCTGCAAATTCATTTGCGAAACCGCTCGCTTAATTGTATCTTTGCCCATTAGACGCGACAAAATTACGAAAAACTACACGAAAACAAAAAAAATTTGTATCTTTGTCGGCGAAATACAAATTAATTCTCTAATTATCAAATGTTTGATATGAAAAAATTATTCTTTATGATGTTCTTGGCAGCACTTTCGCTGCAAGTCAACGCGCAGGTCGAGGTTCCAAAGAATGCACCACAAATCGAGTTTGCCCTCCAACTGAAGGTCACACTTGGACAGGCTTTCTCCATCGAAAACACCCAGCACGGTCGTCGTACGGTGATTCCTATCACAGGCGGAACCTTCGAGGGACCAGGTATCAAGGGTACGATTGTGAATGGAGGTGCCGACTATCAGTTGGCTAATGCTCAGGGTCGTACTGAGTTGGAGGCCATCTACTGCATCAAGACTGATGACGGTGTTTATATCCACGTTCGCAATCGTGGTATCATTGCCAATAGCAAGGATGCCAATGGCAACCAATCTTTCTATTTCCGTTGTGCTCCTACGTTTGAGGCTCCTGCTGACAGCAAGTATGGCTGGCTGAACAATTCACTCTTCCTCTGTGCACCTGAATTCTCTCAGAACTTCAATGGCATCGTGCTCAATGTCTGGAAAGTGAAGTAATGACCGATCTTTTTATCTCGCTCAACGATTTTCTGTGGAGCTATATCTTGATAACTGCACTGATAGGTTGCGGACAAAGAGTCGTAACCATTACACACAAGGTCAGCGACTCGTGTCTTTTTTCGCACGATGTGTCCTTCAGGTAGACAACACTTTATATCTTCGTTGAAGTGCTACCAATACGCTACGCACACTCACTTCGATTTCAAAATGAGCGGTCATAGCCTTGACAACATCCCGATAGACTGCGTTTAATGTCTGTGCATCAAACACGTCTATGGAGACATTTTCCATCCCTTTGAAATACTTGTCTAAAATAAACGCAACGTCCATGACATCATGTTTTGTCTGCAAAGATAGATATTTTTATTTTTACCTCCAAATCTTTAGGCAAATATTTAAATATCAGCCATCGAGTTGAATACACAGAAGGGTCGGTTCCTGTGTCACAGAAGTGCCTGACCGCTTTTCCAAAGGTTGCGGATGTCTTCGAGGATGGCGAGGAGTTCGGGCATTGTTTCGGCGCGGAGCATGGCGATGCGGGTGGGACGGAAGTTGGGAATGCCTTTGAATAAGGGTGTCGCTGCAAGATGGCGACGGGTGTGGAGGATGCCTCGTTTCTCGTCGATGCGGGCGACATTGATGCGCAGTTGTTCGATGAGGATGTCCAGTTTCTGATCGATGGTGAGTGGTGCCTCGCCTGTGTTGTCGAGATAGTCGCGCACCTCTTTAAAGATCCAAGGACGACCGAAGGTGGCGCGACCTATCATGATGGCATCGACGCCATAGGTGTCGAATGCCTGCTTGGCCTCTTCAGCAGAGGTGATGTCGCCATTGCCGATGATGGGGATATGGATGCGGGGATTGCGCTTCACCTCGCCAATCAGCGTCCAGTCGGCCTGACCTGTGTACATCTGACTGCGTGTGCGGCCATGAATGGTGAGTGCCTGAATGCCACAGTCCTGCAGCTGTTCAGCCAGTTCGGTGATGATGAGTTGCTCGTGGTTCCAGCCCAAGCGGGTCTTTACGGTAACGGGCAACTTCACGGCATCTACCACCTTACGGGTAATCTCGAGCATCTTGGGAATGTTTTGCAGCATACCAGCACCAGCGCCTTTGCCAGCTACTTTCTTCACAGGACAGCCGAAGTTAAGGTCGATGAGATCAGGACCTGCTTGTTCTACGATTTGCGCAGCCTCGACCATCGCCTCGATATCGCGCCCATAGATCTGGATGCCAACGGGTCGTTCCTCATCGCTGATGGTGAGCTTCTGCAGTGTCGACTTCACATCGCGTATCAGCGCCTCGGCGCTGACGAACTCCGTATAGACCATCGAAGCCCCAAACCGCTTGCAGAGCAATCGGAAGCCAATATCGGTCACATCTTCCATCGGAGCGAGGAAAACGGGATGAGGACCAAATTCTATGTTACCTATCTTCATGCCTGCAAAGGTACATCATTTTTCGGAAAGAAATAAGAATAATATGAATAATTTTATCCAAAAATGTGTATAAAGATAATTATTTCTGAATTAATTATTCACATTATTCATATTTCTTTCATAAATAAAAAAAATTTTTGTACCTTTGCCGCGACAACCAACCATTTTAAACCAAAAGAATATGAAAAAGTTAAATTTGAAAGTAGCAGTTATTCTGCTCGCCGGTAGCTGTCTTTTCAGCTCCTGTATCGGATCGTTCAGTTTGTTCAACAAGTATGCTGCATGGCAGAGAACCATGACCAACAACAAGTTTGTCAACGCCATCGTGGGCTTCTTCCTCATGCCTATCGTGGGTTCTATCACAATGGTAGTCGACTGGCTGGTGCTTAACACCATCGAGTTCTGGAGCGGTGACAATCCCGTAGCTTCCAACATCGGCAAGACAAAGATGGTGACAGGTCAGGACGGTCGTCTCTATGCCGTGTTGACACTGAAGGATGGCTATAAGGTGACTGCACCTGACGGTGTTGTAACCCTCTTCACCTACAACAAGGCAGAGAACAGCTGGTCAATGACCCAGAACGGTCAGACCCGTGAGATCTTCCGTTTCACTGAGGATGGCAAGAGCATCCGCCTGGATGTGAACGGTCAGGAGCGTGAATTCGCCCTCACCGAGCAGGGTGTGAAGGATGCCGAGCAGGTTGCTATGGGCTTCGATCTGGCTCAGCGCTAAACTAACTGTTTATAGTTTACAGTTTATAGTTTAGAACCAGTGCATCAAAGCACGGAGATAGGCTGCCAATTCGGCAGCCATTTTTTCGTGCTGCCAGACGCTGGGATGATAATCGTTGCCATAGCCGAGATCGCCGTTCTGAGGCGTGAAGTTAAAGCGGTAGACCTCCTTATCACCAGCCTTATTTGCCTCTGCCGTTACCTCGTCGAGTGTCTTCTTGGCAATCTCCAGTTCCTTGCCGCCCAGCATCGAACCGCAAAGGAAGACAATCTTTGCCTTGGGATTATGGTCGCGTACCAGTTTCAGTAACTTCTGATAACCCTGCTTGAGCAAGCTGACATCGTAAGACTGAGTGGAAAGGTCGTTGGTGCCGAGATTGATGCATACCACATCGGGCTGGTAACGGTTGAAGTCCCATTTCTCACGAAGGAAAGTAGGCTCTTCGCGCAGTTTTAAATCCCAGGCATAGCCGGTATATTCATATTGTACAGGCATGCAGGAGCGTGGGGAGCCCGTCTTGGCCTCGCCGTAATTGCGATAAGCACCGATGCCGCTGCGGGCTACCACCCAGTGCTGGGCGTCGAGCGTGCGTGCTGTGATAGAAGCGTAACTATAGTAGTGGTTCTCTGTGACATAGTCGAAACCTTCGTTGGGTTTCGTTCCTTCGTTGCCATAGCCACAGGTAATGGAATTACCGATGAATTCGAGCTTTCTTGACGGCAAGGCGGGTGCCTCTACCAGACTCCGGCCTTTATCCAGCACAAAGCCCCAGAACTCTGGATACATCTCATAACCCTCGATGACATACATCAGACGGACGAGGTGACGGCCTTCGGGCAGAGCTGTTGCCAGCGTTGCCACAGAGTCTCTCTTATCCATAAACGACACCTTGAAGGGTTCGGCCTGATCGATCTGTGCCATATAGTAGCCGCTACCGGGCTTGGCAATCATCTTCAACGACGTGCCTTCGAAAGCGGCGATGATCTGCGTACCAGGATAGTTCCAGGCAGGACGCGCAGGATTGGTGAAACTGATACGGCCAGTATACTGGATGTGTTTATCGGCCGCACTGACCACTGTGCCCTTGATGGGCAGGGTTTCTCGGGCAGCTGCCAACTGGCAGAATGAAGCAAAGACAGCGATGAAAAGGGCTTTTTTCATATTTTTTGAGTTTATAGATTATTTACCGGATTCATACTTCTCACGGATCTTCTTGATACGTAGCAGGAGATTCTTGTAGTGTAGCGCGTTGATACCATCAGCCTGCTGGGTTTTGAGGTAATTCTCCACCTTGTCCAGATGCTGTTCGATGTAGAGGATGGCATCCGAACGCTGGGCAATAGAAGTACTGGTGGTGAGAGCGGAGCTTGTCACCAATGCTGACGTTGTGGGAGCTGCAGGAACAGGATTCAGGGCCGAGCCGATGAAATCGACATAGCTGCGCTGCTGCTGGCGACGGAAGTTGTTCTGCTGCTCGTCCTTGTCGTTGAGCGGTTTCCATACCATCGCAAATACATCGTCCAGATATTCCTCAACGGGATAGGTCTTGGGCGACTGCAAAGAGGTATTATACAGATTCATGATGGCATTGGGAGCGAGGAGTGAGGCGATGACGGTCTGCTGGCGGGAGCGGATCTCTTCGGTATAGTCCGTGCCCAGCTTATTGACGATACTCTGCGGATAGAGCCACATCGGTGCCTCCATCACATTGCGGTCTATCCATTGCAAAGCTTCTTTCTGTAATGCTTTCGGCACAATGTCGTAAGGCTGCTGACCTGGGGCATTGTTGGTATATTTGCCGTAGATATAACGCTGTACGTGGTTGGCGTAACGCTGATACTGCTGGCGGCAGGCGCTGTAGATGCTGCTCAGGTCGTCATACTGACCATCGGGCTGTGCCGTCCACTTCTCGATGTTCTGCATCACGCGTTTCAGGTTCTTCAACCCGTATTCGTTGGCCTTCATCTGGTTGTCGCCCAGGTCTTCTGTCTGTGAACGGGGATCCTGAGCACGACCTTCGTCACCGCTCCACCACAGTCGACGGTTGCCTTCCAGCACCTTCGTCACTTCTGCCCTCAGAGCCTTCTTCTCCTTGGCAGGATCCTTGAACTCCGGACGGTACTGGTAGCCCCACTTGATGGCCCACTTGTCGTAGTCGTTGATACGGGGGAAGAGACCTTTCTCACTGATTTTGTCCTCAGGCTGTGCCACGTAGTTGAAACGGGCATAGTCCATGATGCTCGAGGTGTGCCCGTATTTCTCCACCCAGGCCTTGTCGCGCAGTTTCTCTACGGGGGTAGCCTGCGAGGCAATCATATTATGGCGCAGGCCGAGGGAATGGCCTACCTCGTGGCTGCTGACGAAACGGATCAGCTGTCCCATCAGCTCATCGGGGAAGTCCATCGTCTGTGCTTTCTTGTCGAGGGGACCACATTGGGTCATATACCATTTCTTCACCAGGTTCATCACGTTGTGATACCAGCAGATATGGGCTTCGATAATCTCGCCGCTGCGGGGGTCTACGATACGGGGTCCGTAGGCGTTCTCCGTCTCTGACGGCAGATAGCGGATCATCGAGAAACGGGCATCGTCGACTGACATCGTAGTATCGTTTGCGGGGAATTCCTTGGCGGTGATGGCATTCTTAAAGCCAGCTGCCTCGAAGGCCACGTTCCAGTCGTTGATACCGGCAATGAGGTATTTCACCCATTTCTTCGGGGTGGCGGGGTCGATATAATAGACAATCTGCTTCTTGGGCTCCACGAGCTTGCCGGCCTTGTAGGCCTGCGGGTCTTTCGGCTCCAGACGGTAGCGCGAGATGATGGACTCATGGTTCGTGACCTGCTGGTCATCGCTGAACTCGGTGATCCTGTTGTTGAAATAGCCCACACGCTCGTCGGAATAGCGGGGTTGCATGGGGTTTTTTGGCAACAGCACGATTGAGGTGTTCAGGGCCAGGGTGACGGCTCCCGTCGTTGAGGCTGGAGTCCTGGCGCTGCTGTTCATGCCGTAGGTACGCAGCGTCTGAATCTCCACATTGATGGGGTAGGTCTTGATGCTGTCGATGAAAGTGCGGTCGCTCTGAACGGCAGTCACTCCGATGGCCGTGCGGTCGGAGGCTGTGAAACTGGTGATCTTATTGTCCGACATCAGCCATTTGGTGATATTGATCAGCTGGTCCTTGGTCTTCGGGTTTCGTCCGATGACGTCAAACTTATAGATGATGGGGTCTGCCGTCGACTGCTTCAGCGAGATGGCGATACGGTCCTCGGGCTTGGCCAGATCCGACTGTACATATTCGCGCAAGAAGAGACTCTTCGGACCATATTGTTCCAGATAGACGGCGGAGTGGTTCACCTCCTCGCCGCTGAATTTCCTGAAGCCCTGTGGGGTACTCGTGAAACGGGTCACGGCAAGCATCATGCGACCCAACAGGGAGTCGGGCACTTCGAGATACCAATCGTCTTTAATATGGCGCACGGTAAAAAGGCCATACCTCACACTGCCCTTCTCTTTCACCACCTTGTGATAGGGATCCGTGTGGTCGGTAACGGTGCTGTCCTCACAACACTCATGTTTTTTCTTCTTTACTTCAGTGGTATCGGCCTTTGCGGTCTTTACCTCCGTGCTATCACTCTTTACTGGTTTCACCTCTGTGGTGTCGGCAGGAAGAATCACTGCAAAAACCGTCTGTTGTCCCATCAAGAACAGCATAGCGACAATGATTCTTTTAATGGTTTTGTTGATTTGCTTTGCTTCCATAGGTGCAAAGATACAAATTTTTCATTAATATAGCATCATAATTAAATTTTTTTTGTATCTTTGCCCCCAAATAACCATAAATTATAAAGATTATGAGTGTACTACTTGTTGTTATCGCCCTCGTGGTGATTGTTGGAGGTTATTTTATCTCCACGCAGCGCTCACTCGTCAATCTCGACGAGCTGTGTAAGAACGCCCTGAGCCAGATCGAGGTTCAGCTTAATTCCCGTTTCGATGCTGTCATTGCGCTCGCCAAGACAGCTGCGCAGTATGCCAAGCACGAGTCGGAGACCATCATCCAGGCTGTACAGGCCCGTGGTGGCAATCTAGGCAACGGCAATATGCCCGCTACGCCCGAGAGCATCAATCAGCAGAGCGACCTGCTCACTCAGATGATGGGTCGTCTGAACGTGGTCTTCGAGCGTTATCCCGAACTGAAGGCCAGCGACCTCTACCGTGAGGCGCAGGAGGGTATGAAGCAGTACGAGGAGAACGTACGCATGTCGCGTATGGTCTACAACGACACCGCCACGAAGATGAACCGTATGGTTCGCCAGTGGCCGTCGAGCATCGTGGCTTCCATGCTCCACTTCGACCAGAAGGACTACCTCAAGGTCGACAGCGAGGAAAAGAAACAATACCCCAACCTCGATGAAGCGTTTAAAAAGTAGTTTTAGAGGAAAGAGGAAAGTGGTCTTTCCTCTTTCCACTTTCCTCTTCTTATTCCTCACGGCTTCAGCCCGTCCCTCCCTCAACAGGCTCGACATCCGTGTCGTGCTGAGCCACAACGGCGATGCCCGTATCACCGAGACACGTCAGATGAGCATCGACTCCGAGGGCACTGAGTGCTACATCGGTCTTGGTGTCTTTGACGGTAGTGAGGTGCGCGACCTCACGGTTTCCGATGAGACAGGACTCCAGTACGAGAACGTTGGTAGCTGGGACATCGACCGCTCCCGCAGTTGGAAAGCTGGCAAGTGCGGCATTGTCGTCAAACATGGCGGCTATGAGCTTTGCTGGGGCCTTGGCAACAGCGGTGAACGTACCTATGTCACCAGCTATACCTACACCAACCTCATCCACGCCCATCCCGATGCAGACGCCATCCGTCATGTCTTCCTTGATGCTGGCGTTTCCCCCAAGCCTGATAAGGCCTACCTTACCATTGAGGCAGATTCTCTCCTGACAGATGAGAACAGCGGCATCTGGGGTTTCCGTTTCGGCGGTGAATTGGGTTTCGACAACGGTAAGATGGTGGCCTACAACGATGAGCCCTTCGGCTCCAGCGGTGCCATGTATATCATGTGTCGCTTCAATAAGGGCCTCTTCGAGCCCGACATTCAAGACCCTGACTCTTTCGAGACCAAGAAACAGCAGGCCTTTGAGGGTAGCGACTACGTGGGTAACGGCTATTGTGGCAGTGGCGGTGACGATGATGAGGGCTTCTGGGCCTTTGTCTTTATGGTCATCGGTTTTGTCGTGGTACCCATCGTTACCGGTGTCTGGTATTTCGTCTATGTTTGGCGTGCTCGCAAGAAAGCATTCAAAGACCTGCTTTGGTATCGCGACATCCCTATGAGGGGTAATCTTCAGCAGGCCAACGACATGCTCAATGCCTACCGCTATTTCGGCACCGACTACAACAACCTCCTCTCCGCTTGTGTGCTCAAGCTCATCGATATGGGTGCTATCTCCATCGAGTCGCGCCTTAACCAGAAAGGCAAGAGTGAGCAGAACTTCGTCATCCACGAGTTGCCCAACTATGCCGATCAGCCCCTGTTGTTGCGTAAGATCCACAGTATCTTCAAGACGGCTGCCGGTTCCGACACGATCCTTGAGCCCAAGGAGCTGAAGTCGTTCATGCGCAGCGCCAAGAACGAGAGCGTCACCGACTCCTTCATCAACACCCTCCATACCAAGACGGGCATCACCCATTACAAGGACCGTCTCGACGAGGTGCGTCAGGTGTTCGGTCTGAAGAAGTTCCTTAAGGAATTCACCCTGCTCGACGAGCGTGGTGTCAAGGAGGTTGCGCTATGGAAAGACTATATGATCTATGCCACTCTCTTCGGTATTGCCGATCAGGTGATTAGCGACATGAAGAAGATCAACCCCGAATACTTCAACATGGACCAGGTGGCCAACCAGATGGCCGACAACATGACCCTGCCGATGATTCGTTCCACGCTGCTCAACAGCACCTCGCGTGCCGTGGCGAACAAAGCAGCCCGCGAGGCTCGCGCCTCAGGCCGAGGTGGTCATTCCTCATGGGGAGGCGGCGGCGGTGGCTTCTCCGGCGGCGGCTTCGGCGGCGGCGTCAGATAGAAGGCATCACGCTAATAGTATAACACTAATGGTGTGATGCTAGCCGGTATGAAAGGCTGCATCGTTTTATAAAAAGTGGGGGCAAATGAGTTTTTTTCTATTATATAATATGTATATTAGAAAAATTTAGTACCTTTGCACCCGCATCATGCCGTACTTGCCCTTGAGGCAGTGAAGGTCCAGATGATTTGCTGATCGCAATAAATTGCTGTGTGTAAGCATTTTGTATGATGAGCAACGAGCCGGAAGAAAACATTCTCGTCACTTGTGCCTCAGGCACGAGCACACCGACCTTTATATCCGACTCAGCTCCCCTCCAGTTGCAGGATAAGGATGAGTTCCTGCTTTTCCACGACGATAGCAGCCTTTACCGCGACCTGCGTGAGGAGGCCGACGACGACCAGCTCCACTGGTATCCCATGCGCATCACCTACGCCCGGCGTAAGCGGGCCTATGATGTCAACAATGAGTTGCGCAACAAGGGTTACGAAACCTATCTCTATGTCCAGGAGACCCCGATCAACGACTATGGTCGGATGATGATCAACGAGAATGTCCCTGTCTATGGTCTCGTGTTCGTCCATGCCATGAAGATCCAGCTCAAGCTCCTCAAGCGTTACGACCCCACCTGCCACATCATGCAGTTCATGGGCGTCAGGCCCCGCGATGTCACCCAGTCCACCCGTATCATCTGGGTGCCTGACCGTCAGATGGAGAACTTCATCTCTGCGGCCACCTGTCTCGACCCCCTTTCCCAGCGCATCCCCCTCACCTATACCGATTTCATCGACAAGCAGGACCGTCGTGTACGCATCCTCAGTGGTCCCTTTGCAGGCATCGAGGGCGAGGTTAAGCGCATCCAGCGCAACCGCATCGTTGTCGCCCTTATCCGCGAGGCCAAGGTCGCTCTCGGCATCACCCATATCGCCCCCGAGAACCTCATCCTCCTCGACGATTAACTATCTGGATGCCTTATCAGGATAGTCTGAACGAGGTGTTCAGATAGTCTCAATGAGTTGTTCGGATAATCTCGATACCCCCTAAGGGATTATCTCGATGAGTTGTTCAGGTTATCTGAATGGATCGTTCGAATGGTTTCGATAAAAAGTCAAATATAACATAGTTATATTTGTGTAACGAGTGTAACGAGATTCTATAACTTTTATTAAAGAAATGCATTTAGTTGGAGGTAAATATAATAATATAGAGAAAAGGTTGAAAACCTCGGTACACTCGTTACATTTTAAACGTGGGTGGATGTCTCTTGGTTCGTTCTCTGCGCCAGAGAATGAATAAAAAAGTTTTAGTTAAAATATAGCAGAGATTACACTTTTATAAAATAAAAGTTGTATCTTTGCACCAATCTATAACAATAAAAGGGAGATAAGAAGATATGTCAACAATAGTATTAGATGTGCAGGACGAGAGCCTGCTGACACAGATTAAGAAAGCATGTCAACTGCTAAAGGGCGTGGCCTCGGTCAAGGTGCATAAGGCCAAGAACGAAGACATTACTAAAACGGCTGGATACAAAGAGGCCATGGACGATATTAAGCATGGTCGAGTGTATCATGCCGAGAGTGTGGATGACATGTTTAAGCAGATCCTGGGCTGATGTATAGCATTAATTATACCCATCAGTTCAAGAAAGACATGCGTAAGTGTGTCAAAAGAGGCCTTGACGTTGAAGGAATAAAGACCGCTATCAGGATCTTATCGGAAACAGGTACACTCCCAGCCGAGTATAAGCCACACCAGTTGAAGGGCGACCATAAGGGACAGTGGGAGTGTCATATCGAACCGAATTGGCTGATGACCTGGGAGCAAAACGACAATGAACTTACGCTCCTTTTCCTCCAAACAGGCACTCATGCTGACCTCTTCGGTTGGTGAACCCTGGAGCGCCAGTAGCCGTAACCAAACGACATGGGGCTCTGCCCCAACCCCCGGTGTTTTCCAATGGTATAGATTATTAGGTTTTATGGCGCAAGCTAGTCTCAGTGAGTCCCTTTTCAAGGGGCGGCGCCAGCAGGGTTATAGGAAATATATCGCGTGTCCCGCGATACCAAAAAAGGCGGAAAGTCGTCGGTTTCTGCGACTTTACGGTTGCATCCTCCCCATATAGGGGGAGGCCTTGGAGGGGGTGGATGTTTCTTTGCTTCTTTCTTTGCGCCCGCTCGGCTTTGCCGCTTGCTACCGGAGGGACGCAAGAAAGAAAGTAAGGAATATACGACAGGGTCTTAGGGGCTGCCCCTATAAAATTAAATAGAAAGGAGAAACGATTTAAAATAATAATTATGGCAACAATAGTATTAGATGTGCAGGACGAGAGCTATCGCCAGCAAGCTTTGCTCGTATATTAAATAGTATATGTGTTGTAGGTCGACAATGGTCAAGTCTTAAATATCCTAAAAAATATAGTTAAAAACAAAAATTTAGTTGTAACTAAACTTTTTTATGCCTATATTTGCACTCCAGAAGATAGAAGCTATTAAAGGCAAGCAGGAGTTTGACAAGCTCTTAGTCGATGGTAAATGCCCCTTTGACGATTTCGAGAAAGGACTACAAGATCGTGAAAGAAAGGAGATGGCTGGCATCTATAACTGCATGCAAGCAGTTGCTGATTTAAGATCTCTTCCGTCCACTAAGTTCCATTTCTATGATGATGGTGAGAATGGGGTTCGGGAGTTTGAGTTCAAAAGTAAGAACCTACGTGTATATGGTATAACGAAGAAGAATGGCAAGATAGTAATATATGGTGGAACAAAGGCAAATCAAGTTCATGATTCTGCGGAATTCCGTAGAATAAAGAAACTATATTTATCGTCACTGACCTAAACTTAAAACAAAATAAATTATGAATAGAGATGAATTATTAAAGGATCCAGCGTATTGGACGGCAGAGTATCAGAATGAACTCTATCGTCAAATAGATGAATTCATGCGTAAGCATCAGATGAATAAGACTCAATTAGCAGAGTTTTTAGGCTGTACGAAAGGTTATGTAACTCAGTTGTTAAACGGAGATTTTGACCATAAGCTTAGCAAGTTTATAGAACTTTCGCTAGCAATTGGCCAAATTCCCCAGATAACATTTAGGGATGCAGATGAATATATAGAGATGGACAAGCATTCATTTTCTGTTTCGTTGTCTATAGCAAAAGGTAAGGACGAGGACCTTTATAGCACTGATCTTCAGCCAGATAGTCGTAAAGCAGCATAGTTTTTTATGTTAATACCTTATAAAATCAATCAGATTAAAACTCAGCAATTTGCTCTATTTCCTGAGAAATTTGTCAATGGGAACGGAGTTGCAGTGAAGGCAGAGTATGAGTTTAAAGTACATACGGATCTATGTACGGTACTTTGTGTATCCAAATTTAGTTATAGTCAAGATGACAAACTTCTGTTGGTCACACAGATAGATTGTACTTTTGGAGTTAGTCAGGAGGGATTTCAGGAGCTTCATCAGAGCCGGACAATACCTGCAGGTTTCCTTCAATATCTGGCAACCATCTCAACAGGAACGGCCCGTGGTATCATTCATGCTAAGACTGAAGGGTCTGTACTGAACTCTGTTGTTCTTCCACCAATCAACTTGTTGGAGATTATCAAAGACGATTTGCACTTTTAACTAAAAACGCGCTATAATGAAGACAAACCTGAAGATGGGCAATATCCGAGGCTCAATCTTTGTCCCTCGAGTAGCATATACTCCAGAGAATCTTGATAAGATGAGGGATGCTTTCAAAGACTATATGCCCACAGCATTACCTCAAGTTGCGATGCCTGACTTCCTGCCAGGGTATTTGGCTATGAATAAAAATGCATGGCGGATGGTTTCGCCGGATCAGAAAGAAACAATTTCTTTTTATGATGATAAAATAGATATTATTGTCAATGCGGAGGCCATTCCCTACACAGAAGATGAAATAAAGAAAAGGGGTAAGCATTTTTTTGATTCTTTCAAGAATATCATTGATGCATTTCAGTTCTCTTCTATTCGTTTAGCCCTTGCGCCTACACTCTATCTTCCATTCACAGAAGGCAGTCCATTTACGATAAACGACTTTACAAGCCGTATTTTCGCCTTCAATCAGTTTCAGGGTAGTGGTGTTGACAATTGCGATTTTAGTCAGGTGTTTAGAGTCAATAAGCAACTTAACGGCAAAGAATATTTGGTGAATCTGCTTTCTAGGTTCTCAACTGAACAGTATCAGGAGCAAAAAGGAAATACAATCCATACGGGGATACGTTTGATAGTGAGTGTTGATATCAACACGTTTATGAATCCCCAGTATGTATTTACGGAGAAGGAGATGCATGATTTCTATGATCTTTCGCCCAAATGGTGTGAAGAACTGATGTGTAGCTATTTCCCCAAGAGTGAATAACAATGGATGTAATTAAGTTATATTCTTCCCAGGAAGAAACTATGAATGTTCATAGTAGCCAGAATGGTCTTGATTCTGAAACAAGACCACGTATAGCTTATTTTGATGAAAATAGCACGAGGCTGAAAAAAAACGTGAACCCCTTTTCTACAAGTACTGATGATCTTGTGGAAATCCAAAAGAGGCGTTTTAAGGCCATCATGCCCGATATGTTGTCATTTGTGAATCTTTTACATCATACTGTTTTTGAGGATGGAATGAGCAATTCTGCGATAGATACTGTTAGGCAGATTTATCGACGTGAACCATATATGACAGTTACGTGGCTTTATGGAATTTATGGTATGAATCAGAATGATCATGAAATAATAGATGGAATTCTCAGAATTATCGCATTTCTAGAGATACCATCAGATATTGCTTTGTCATTTATACCAATGTTGCGACTAGCTTTGCTTGATGATACAGTTAACTGCCAAGAGGCTGCCATTATGATATGTGAAGTGTGGCGTTCCAGGGAGTGTCTTGAGGCACTTCAAAGAGCAACATTCTCAGATGCTCTTCTAAAGGACTACGCGGATAGTGTAATTAGTGAACTTTCAAACGAGCTTGACGCTCATGCTGCTTAGGAAAATTGCTTCGAAAAGTAGGTGGGATAAAAACAAAATTCCCACACTTATAACACGAGATGACGCTTTGTTTACTGGGGATGCTATTTCAGATCTACGTACGAAGTCGAATACCATTTCCGTGTGGCACACTCCGGATCTCACTGATGCCAATACCAAAGATGTATTGGCAACGATGGCGTTGAATTGTGACAAGATAGATAAGATGTTTTATGTTGCTTTAGATGAGAATAAACTGCTTTCTTTAGGTTTGATGTTTAAACCCGTTATTGGACTTAGCGATTCTGTAACAGATCCAAACATTCTTGGAAGACATCGTGACATCTATGAGGTGGATTATTGGCATTTGGGATTATTGGCTGATTACATATATGATTTAATAGCAGAAGATAAGATATACAGTAAAAACAAAACTGTCTTAACGAGTTGGGCTAAAGACCTTATAACTGCCAAACAAGCAGACCCTGACAAGATGAATAATGATATCCGACAGGCATTAGGCTATGAACCGATAATAACACCTCCTTTTAATGAGTGCATGACATGCCCATTGATTGTGTGAGTGGTACGTATAGTAATAACAAGACGAAGTTGAAGAAACATGATATACTGCTGAATCTTACTTAGAGTGAGGAAGAAGCAAGAAAGTTCACAATAAATCTTATCAATCACAGTGCATCTACAATTTTGAATATTGCGCTGATGACGCACAATTCTTTATAGTTACATAGTTTCATGATGGGAATAGAAATTATTGAAGTCACAAAGAAGGTAATTATGGTGTTGGTACCTATTGTAATCATGTTCGTTAGCATGATTCTGACTATATGTGTATTCGGCGCTAAACGAGCAAAGCGTTATCCACTCTTTGCTGTTTTATCAATGCTTCTAAATTATGTAACTTTTATCTTCTTGAAAGATATCATGGGAATAAAGTCTGCTATAGTAGTATGGCAAAGTATGAACTGTATTCCAATAATTGTTTTGATTTTTTCTATTGTTAAAAAGGGGAAAGGCAATATCGTTATTGATGTAATAAGCATTGTTTTGTCAATTGGATTGTTTGTTCTGCCGTTTATTTACAATTGGGATAAAGCCGTTGATTATTCTTTGAAAATGGAAAAGATCCCCATGTCGGATACTTGGCTGCTATCTATTAGTTGCTATGTTTTTGCCTTAGTATCTTTATTGGCATTGTATGTTTTGGGAAAAATGATGAAAGATAAGGAAGATGATACGAACAGATATGCCTCAATTAAAGAGGAAATTCGTAAATTACAGGATCGACAGACTTTTAAGGAGGCCTATTCCAATGCTTCTGACTATGATATGTACAGACTTGTAGAGACTTTGTCATCAGAAATAGTTAGTAGAATTCAGCAAGGAAACAATATCATGGTTCATAGGGATTATGTAAGCAACGGTTCTATTATAGAATCACGTGAGATTCTTTCCGACATAAAGCATTCTATGGCAACACCATTATCGCAGATACTTACGAACTGTGAGTTGATAAAGGGTAGTCAAGATAATAATGAAAAAGAATACGTGGAACGTATTGAGAACATCACAAAACTTTGTTTGGTCATTATTAGTTCATACGTAGAGCAAGCTCGAATAAGTAAGGGTTATAATGACATGGACATCCGTCAGGGGTTGAAAACAATGGATTTATATAAAAATGAGTATCATAAAGAGAATGTTGAGATAAAATATGAAGGTTTACCAAATAAAATTGAAGGTTATACAAACAATCAGATTCTGACTTTGCTACAGCCGTTGGTTCAGAACGCCATTTATGCTTCGCCTGTCAATGGAGTTGTGAAATTGTCCTTTGAACAATCTAATGATCGATATACTATTAAGATTGTTAATCAAGTAGCAGGCGAAATGCCGACTTTGAAAGATATGAATACTATGGGCTATTCTTCGAAGGCGGGACATAGTGGCATAGGTATTCAAACAGTCAGGAACCAGTTACGTATGTTGGGAGAGGATGAATTAACCTTTGAGTTAGATATGAATACAGTAACAGCAGTTATTAATCTTAAGAAAAGATGATGGAAGATAACAAATATGAGGTTCTTGTTGTTGATGATACCCCAGGTGCAGCGCGTGATTATGCGTCATTAATAAAATCAAAGACAGGACTACCTGTAGCATGGGCCGAAAATGCCCAACAGGCAATTGATTCTGCTGCTCAGAATGAACTTAAGGTTATTGTCCTAGACCAAAGGATGCCTATGCCTGGAACTGAACTGAAAGAAGAACTGATGAAGTCTTGTCCACGCGCCAAATTTATGATGCTTACAGGCGAAGCTTCTAAAGCTGAGATTGGTACTGCGGTGAATTTAGGATATGACAGGTATCTTGATAAAGCTAATATCACTGATTTATCAGGAACCGTTCTAAGCCTATACGCAAAATACGAAGAAGAGCAAGTTGAACGAATCAATACGGCAAAACCAATTAAGCGAACCTTTGAGTTCAGAGGATGTTTACCATACATCGTGTATGTATATGATAAACTTCTTATCAATGACCATCATGTAGATGAGCAGCAAAAACAAGTAATATATAGAATCTTAGCTGGAGAGCAGAAAGAATTCAAACATACTTCCATCCTTTCAGAAGAACTTGTAATAGGAACTAAACTAGAGAGTTCGACAGGTTTTCAGTTGAAGGACCCGGCAAATACAATTGGCATTATAGAAGCCTCTCTGAAGAAAGTTTTTACTTTTAAAAGTAAAATTTCAGTACAAGAGACGCTTGAAAGAACTATAACTTATTCTTTACAAGGTGCTAATAGTGATAGTATCCTGCAGAGAGTGATAGAGGCAAGGCCTATATATGATGTGTATAAAGTCAGTATGGGCTATAAATCTCTATTTTGTAGAAAGGTTAAAAGAGTTGTTGTCATGGTGAGGGTATTCACATCTCAATATGCATTGAGGCAGACAGATTATTACAACAATAAAACTATTCAGGAGACAGAGCTGGGAACTTATTAAGTTACACTCAAGAAAATTAAGGAAGTGGTGACAATGAGATGTAAGCTGTCAATTTTGACGTCTTGTACATGAAAGTTGAAAATGATACCTTTGCACTCGTTCAAAGAATGAGAGCAATGGTTTATAGTAGTAAAGATTACGAAAACATGTTGCCGATGACCATCGGTATTAAAAAATAATAAAGTTTAATATAGTTTAGACACGCCAGGTGACAAACGCTCGACCTCTGGTCGCTTTGCTTTGCAAAGAACTACCTAAAAAGGTGGTATTCAATCCTGAACGTCAAAATTGACAGTTTACAATATGAGTGAAATTTCAGATGCCATACAGCAAAAATGCCTCGCTTTCAGCGACCGCATTATAAAGCTCAATGACTACTTGTTGAAAGAGGCTGCGAATAAGAAGCCTGCTTTCAAGATGGTCAAAGGTAAGCGAGTATATGAGAAAGCAGTGCCGGTTTACATGCAGTCCGTTTCAAACCTCTGCAATCAACTTCTAAGAAGTGGCACCAGCGTCGGAGCTAATAATGCCGAAGCATGTAACGCTATAAGCAAAGCCGATTTCAAATCCAAAAGTTTCATTGCTCTGAAAGAAGCAAGAGAAAGTTTATACTGGATAGATTTATTACGTAGAAATAGTTATTTAGACGATAAACAATATCAGAGCATCTATAACGATGCCGAAGAACTAGTAAAGATATTAGTAGCAAGGTGTAAGACACTAAATGACGACAAAGAAGCAAAGAATACGTAAGATTGTGAAGGCGGCAGCGAAAACTCTTCCATCTTCCTTCTTACATCTTCCATCGAAGTACTCTTCCATCTTCCTTCTTCCATCTAACATCTTTACGACATTCATCAGACATCCGGGAAATTGAGCCTTTTCCGCTCATTTCTATACAAAAGTACTACTTTTTGTCCGAATATGCAAGAGCGTTAAGATTTCTTATCCATTGAGAGTGAAGAAAT
>JAEEGF010995158.1_pt1 | contig 64906 bp, 42 predicted proteins | sample 9134171 | NCBI WGS metagenome assembly JAEEGF01 (sample SAMN16246542, study PRJNA631951) | gut metagenome | biome: gut microbiome; feature: rumen; material: AP-attached | host: Bos | place: Iran: Karaj | collected 2018-10 | reverse complement strand
GGATTTCCACCCATGTGAGAATCCTGCAGTTTCAAGGCAGCATGGGTTTTAAAAGTTTCCTGCCGAGAAACCATCGGTTTCTCGGCAGGAAACCGATGGTTTCTCGCCAGGAAACTTTTGCATAAAAGCCCCAGATGGCAAAAAGCTACATGCTGTACGGATGGAGTGTCATAGTTATGGCGCGAAATAGGTCAGTTCGTTACCCGAGTTGTGTCGTCCCTTCGGGACTTATTCTTGTGTCGCCGATTAGCAGGGGCCATGTCCTTGCCTGGACGATTGGTGCTCACCATCGTCTTCCGTCGTCCCCTCAGGACTTTTGCTGCTCCAACGATGCTGCGCAGGAGAGCCGCGTTCCCTCCCCGAGGGGGGCGGGGTGGTGCCACTCGCCCAAGGGTCGGGGTGGGGCCACTCCCCCAAGGGTCGGGGTAGGCCCACTCCCCTTCGGGACTTTTGCTGCACCAACCAAAAAGCAAAAAGAAAGTTAATTGTTTTTAAAAATGCTGTTGTTACGTACATTTTTCTTAACTTTGTCTCCGATTTCGCAAGGGCGATGAAAAAACATCGGCAAAGCGATGAATAAAAACTGGACTATGAAACACTTTCTTTGCTGCATCATACTGCTTCTCTGCCCCGTCGCCGCGATGGTGTGCAGAGCGGACAAAGACATGGACGAATGGCTGGACAAACTGGACCAAAGCCTCGATCAGCGTGAGACCTTTGACAAGGCTCGCGTAGAAAAGATAGACAAGCTGCGCCAGCAGCTGCTGAAAGCCGACAATGCCGACGATGGCTACACCCTGGCTTACAGCCTCTTCAACGAATATAAGAGTTACTGCTACGACTCTGCCCGCCACTATGCCTATGACTGCCTGAACCGCGCAGTGGCACAGCAGCGCCCCGACCGCATCGTAGCGTCGAAAAACGCCATCGCCTTCTCGCTCATCTCTGCCGGCATCCTCAGCGAGGCCCGCGAGGTGCTCGACTCCATCGACCGCCGCTACCTCACCGGCCAGCTGCTGGCCGACTACTACGAGCACCAGTGCCGACTGTGGCGCTCGATGGCCGACTATGTGCACGAGGAGCCGTTCTACACCAAGTATATCACGCTGAGCAACGCCTATATGGACTCGCTGAAGCAGCTGACGCCCGAAGGCTCGGTGCTGTGGTGGTCGTACACCGGCTCACGGCAGATGCGCGAGCACCAGTATGACGAGGCCCTGCTGTCGTTCAACAAACTGCTGCAGGCGGGCGACAGCGTCGATGAGCACATGAAGGCCATGACCTACGCCGAGATGGCATGGGCCTTCACCTGGCTGGGCGAGGAGGACAAGGCCATCGTGAAGTTTGCACAGTCGGCCATTGCCGACAACGAGTCGGCCACGCGCGAGATAACGGCGCTCTACCACCTGTCGCGCCTCATCTACAAGCGGGGTGACTACGAGCGTGCCAGCCGCTATGTACATCAGGCCTTAGAGGACGTGAACTTCTACAACAGCCGTCTGCGCAAGGTGGAGATAAACGACATACTGCCCATCATAGAGCAAGACCGCTATGACGCTCTGCGCAGCCAGCGCAACTGGCTCTTTGCCACGTCGGCCCTCTTTGTCCTGCTGCTGGTGGGCATCCTGTGGGGCTATTGGTACATCCACCGCAAGAACCGCAAGCTGACGGAGGCACGCGCGGAGATAGCCGCACGCGCCGAGGAGCTGCAGGTGGCCAACAACCGGCTGATGGAGGCCGACAAGATCAAGACGGCCTACATAGGGCGTTCCTTCTATTCCAATGCGGAGTTCATAGAGAAGCTGGAGAAGGTCTATATGGCCATCGACCGCAAGATTACCGCCAAGCAGTATGACGACCTGCGCTACACGCTGAAGCAGTCGACGCTGAACAGCGAGCGAGAGAGCATGTACGAGTCGTTTGACGAGACCTTCCTCAAGCTGTTCCCGCACTTCGTGGAACGCTTCAACATGCTGTTTGCCGAGGGCGACAGGAAGATGCCGCCCAACGACCACTCGCTGACCAGCGAGATGCGTATCTTCGCACTCATACGACTGGGCATCAACGACAGCGAGCGCATAGCCAAGTTCCTCGACTACTCAGTACACACGGTGAACACCTACAAGACGCGCATCAAAAACCGCTCAACAGCCGACAATGACAAGTTTGAGAGCCTGATCATGCAGATTTAGGCCGTTGATTTCATTGATACAAGTTGCTGATTCAGGACTTTAAAAAGGTCTAAGAATCAGCAACTTGTGTTTTGTATAACCGTGATATACGTTATACATTCCTTATTTTATATGTGTGTGCGTGGGAATTGGCTTAACTTTGCATCGGAAAAACCAAACCAGCAACTATTGAAATATGAAACGACTTCAACTTTTATTATTCATGTTCCTCGGCTGCACCGCCTCGCTTTGGGCCCAGCCGAATCATCCCGTGGCTCATCCCGATGCTGTGGTGACTGCCGGCAAGGCCCGCTTCACCGTGCTCACCCCAGAGATGATACGTATACAGTACAGCGAGAAAGGACTGTTTGAAGACCGTGCCACCTTCGCCGTGGTCAACCGCAGGCTGCCCGTGCCGCAGTTTACCCAAGAGCAGAAGGACGGCTACCTCTACATCAAGACCAACGCACTGACTTTAAAATATAAAATAGGTGGAAAGCTGAACGCCAACGCCAATGAAAGCGGCGCCGACGTGCTGAGCATCAGCATGCAGCTGAACGGACGCCCCGTGCTGTGGTATCCCGGCAAGGACGACCTGCTCAACCTGAAGGGCACCACCCGCACACTGGACGGCCAGATAGGCGACAACAAACGGCAGGAGATGGAGAACGGTCTGCTGTCGCGTGCCGGATGGTCGGTCATCGACGAGTCGCCCCTCACGCGGCGTGGCGACGGCAGCACCACCTTCGCCTTCGAGGGACAGCAGGACGGCATAGAATGGGTGGCCGAGCCGGTGGACAAGCAGGCCATCGACTGGTACTTCATGGGCTACGGCCACGAGTACAAGAAGGCCCTGGGCGACTTCATCAAGATAGCAGGGCGCATGCCCATGCCTCCGCTCTATGTCCTGGGCTACTGGTACAGCAAGTACCAGCGCTACACCAGCGACGAGTTCATGGAGATAGTCAACGACGTGAAGCGCAACCAGATACCCATGGACGTGATGATTTTCGACATGGACTGGCACACACAGGGCTGGACAGGGTGGACATGGGACAGCACCGCCATTCCTGACCCCGTGGGCCTCATCAACTGGATGCACGACAACGGCCTGAAGGTGAGCCTCAACCTGCACCCCGCCGACGGCGTGGATGACGACGAGGACTTCTTCCAGGAGCTGCGCTCAGACATGGGTCTGGGCAGCGATGTGAAGGTGGTGCCCTGGAACCTCAGCGACAAGAAGTTCTATCACAACATGTTCAACCGCATCATCCGTGCCCGTGAGCAGCAGGGCGTGGACTTCTGGTGGCTCGACTGGCAGCAGAACCTCACCAGCAAGTATGTCGACGGGCTGGGCGAGACATTCTGGTGCAACCACGTGTTCTACAACGACATGCGCCTCAACCGCCCCAACCATAGGCCCCTCATCTTCCACCGCTGGGGCGGACTGGGCAGCCACCGCTACCCAATAGGCTTCTCGGGCGACTCGTTCACCACCTACGGCACACTGGCCTGGCAGCCTTACTTCACCGCCACAGCCTCCAACGTGTGCTTCGGCTACTGGGGCCACGACCTGGGCGGACACCAGCAGACGGGCGACAACGACCCGGAGATCTACCTGCGCTGGATGCAGTACGGTGTCTTCACACCCATCTTCCGCACCCACGCCACCAACTGGCCCGGCATTGAGCGCCGCATATGGAAGTACGACAACTTCCCACTCTTGCTCGAGACGGTGAAGCTGCGCTATGCCCTCATGCCCTACATCTACACCGCCTGCCGACAGGCCTACGACACAGGCGTCAGCATCTGCCGCCCCCTCTACTACGAGTGGCCTGAGCAGAACGAGAGCTACCTCTATGAAGACGAATACATGTTTGGCGACGACATCCTCGTGGCGCCTGTCGTCAGCCCGTCGGGTGCCGACGGGAAGACCGTGCGCCGCACATGGCTGCCCGAGGGCCGATGGTTCGACGTGTGCCGCAATCAGGTAGTGGAAGGCAAGCGCTCGTTCACCGACAGCTACACACAGCAGGAGATACCCTATTTCTACCGTGCCGGCAGCATCATCGTCAACAACCCGCCCATGCTCAACCTGAACACCCGCCCCGACCGCCTCATCGTGAAGGTGGTGCCCGGCGGCGACGGACAGACATCGCTCTATGAGGACGAGGGCGACAGCGAGGCCTACAAGAACGGCGAGTTCACCACCACGACGATGCGCCACCAGGCCAACACGCTGACCATAGAGCCGCGCAAGGGCCGCTTCAGCGGGATGCCAGAGGCACGCGCCTACACCGTGGAGTTCATAGGCACCGACCGCCCGCAGGCTGTCAGCATCAACGGCAACAAGTGCAGCAACGGTGTGTGGAACTATGACGAGCAGCGCCGCGTGGCCACCGTCTATGTGCCCATCACAGAGTGCGGCAAGACCATCAAGGTGGAACTGAAATAATGGATGATTGATAACGAATTAAAACGAAACATATAGCCATGCAGATTACTAATATGAAGCGCCTTGTCAACAGGAAGTGCCTGATTGTTTTATCATTTCTCATTTGTCATTTATCGTTGAGCCAAGCAGTGGCGCAGGAGCTGTGGGCCGTGGGCAGCGCAGTACCCGGCGGTGCTCAGAAGCTGGAAAAGGTGGCCGACGGCGACTATAAGTTCGTGGGAGCCCTGAAGGCCGGCGAGCTGCGCATCCAGACACAGCGCAAGGCAGGACGCGACACACGCTACCTGAATGCGCTGCTGCCCGATGCCAACATCGCCAACCGAGGAACAGCATACACCGAGAGCAACGAGGCCGGCGAGGCCTGGCAGGTGGTGGTGAGCGAAGACCGCTATCGCTTCCACGTCTACACCAGCAACCGTGTGCTCAGGGGCGAGATAGTGCAGCCCTGGGGCGAGCTGTTCATTGCAGGCGGCGCCACCGACGTGGGCTGGAAGTGCGAAGGCAAGATGCTGCTCATGCAGCAGGATATCGACAATCCCTTCATCTGGACATGGGAAGGCGAGCTGAAGAATCACCCCGACGTGGAGGAAAGCCGCAGCTTCAAGTTCCAAGGACAGGACCGCTGGCATCCGAAGAGCCTCCATCCCTTCGTGCAGGACACCGACATACTGAATGAACAGCACCTGCGCACAGGCGGCAACGACACGAAGTGGGCCGTCACGAAGGAAGGACGCTACCGCATCACCGTAGACCTGCTCAACGAGACGGTCAACGCTACACTGGTGAAGTGAACAACGCATATAAAAGCATTAAATAACTAATAACAATGATCTAACTTATGAAGAAGAATTTACTCATCACGCTCCTCTGCGCCGTAGGAGCACTGTGGAGCTACGAGGCTCAGGCCTTGGAGCAGAAAGACGGCGTCTATCAGATTGCGACAGCTCAAGACCTGGTTGACTTCTCAGCCCTGGTGAACGGCGGCGAACAGGCTGCCAACGCCGTGCTGACGGCCGACATCGACATGACCCCGGTGGAAGACTTCACGCCCATCGGCTCGGTGGCTACCCCCTACAAGGGTACCTTCGACGGTCAGGAGCATTTCATTCACAACCTCTACATCAACCTGCCCGAGCAGGAGTATGTGGGACTCTTCGGCGTGCTCAACGACGGTGCCTATATCAAGAACATCGTGATGGATGCGCTGTGTGAGATCAACGGCAAGTGCTTCGTCGGCGGTCTGGCCGGCGGCACCAACGGCGGCGGCATCGTCACCTTCGAGAACTGCGGCAACGCCGGCATGGTGGGTGCTCAGGAGCAGAACGCTGCCGGCATCATCGGCGTGAGCATGAGCAGTGCCTGCGGCATCAAGCTCATCCGCTGCTTCAACGTGGGCGGCGTGGCCGGTGGACGCGAGAGCGCAGCACTCTGTGGATGGGTAGGCGACAGAAACAGCGAGATCACCAACTGCTACAACGCAGGATGGGTGTCGGGCGTCGACGGCAACAACTACCTCTGGCGTAACGGCAACGGCAAGGGCACCGGCAACTACGACAGCTACGGCGCTCAGGGCGATGCCATCAGCGACAATCCACTCGACCTGGAGAGCGGACTCGTGGCCTACACCATGAACGGCAACCAGTCGCAGGACGTCATCTGGTATCAGAAGCTCGGCGAGGACGCCTATCCCGTTCCCTTCGCTTCCCACGGCGTGGTCTACGCTGTCGGCGACCTCAACTGCGACGGCACCTCGAAGGGCGGAGAGACCACCTTCTCGAACAGCAACGAGTCGAACCGCGACCCGCACCAGTTCAGCAAAGGCGTCTGCACAGTCTGTGGCGAGGTGGACGTTGACTATCTGGCACTCACCGACGGTGCCTACACCATCAACAGCGCCGACGACCTGGCTTGGTTTGCCGCTTTGGTCAACCGTGGACACAAGAACGTCAGCGCCCGACTGGCGGCCGACATCGACTTCACTTCTTACACTCAGCAGGACGTGATGATAGGCGGCGACCCCTATTCTGCCAATGAGAACGACGACAAGATGGCCTTCGAGGGCGGCACCTTCGACGGTCAGGGACACACCATTACTATTAATTATAATGTAAGCTACGACGGCGTGGCCCTCTTCAAGGTGGTGCGCAACGCCAACATCCGCAACCTCGTGGTGAAGGGTGCCATCGAGAGCACGCAGCGCTTCATCGGCGGTCTGGGCTTCACCAGCCGCGGCAACAGCACCTTCGAGAACATCATCGTCGATGTGGACATCACAGGCAGCTTTGCCGGCGATGCTACCGACGGCGGCTTCTTCGCCGTGTGCCACGAGTGGGCCACCTTCCGCAACTGCGCCTTCATCGGCTCGATGGTGGCTCCCGAGAGCGAGGGCAGCGCTGCCATCATCGGCTATGCCCACGGCTCGGTGGAGACCAAGATTGAGAACTGCTACGTGGCAGCCCGCGAGATGATACTCACCGGCAACTCCACGCTGCTGGCACGCCACGTCGACAACCGCATCAACTGCTACTTCACCGACAATGTGCTCTATAACGACGACGACGCCACGATGGTGGCACAGGAGGCACTGGCCACCGGCGAGCTCTGCTACCTCATCAACAAAGGCGGCAACACCGACGCCTGGCGACAGAACCTCGGACAGGATGCCTATCCCGTTCCCTTCGCCGACCACGCCATGGTCTATGCCAACGGTGGCGAATACTGCGACGGCACCATGAAGCCCGACATCACCTACAGCAACACGCAGGGCGACGTGGTGCGCGACGAGCACCAGTATGCCAACGACATCTGCTCGGCCTGCGGCGCACGCATCATCCGCAACGCTCAGCAGCTCCTGGCTCTGGCAGAAGCCGTGAACACCGGCGCTGAGACACGCTACATCGAAGTGGACATGGTGGAGGACATCGACCTGAAGGGCATCACAACCTTCGAAGGCATCGGCACACGCTACGACGAGGAGACGGGCGAGGTGAACGAAGAGGGCAACCCCATCATGCAGGACGTGAAGCATCCGTTCAACGGCAGCTTCGACGGCCACGGCCACAAGGTGTCGAACATGGTCATCGACGTGGTGACCGGCAACAAGGGCTTCATCGGCTTCATTCAGGCTGGCTCTACTGTCAAGAACCTCATCGTTGACAACACCTGCGAAATCTACTCCATCGGTTGGTCGGCCGGCATCGTCGGCGCTTCCACCGGCAAGGGTGTGCTCACCATCGAGAACTGCGGCAACGAGGCACTGGTCAACGTCGGCGCCGACGGCCCCAACGGAGCAGGCATCCTGGGCGTCAACGACCGCAGCGAGGCCACCGTGCGCATCATCAACTGCTACAACACCGGCGACATCGTAGGACAGCGCGAGTGCGGCGCCATCTCAGGATGGCTCGGCGATTACTTCGAGGTGGTCAACTGCTACAACAGCGGCATGGTGGCTCCTGAGTCGGTCGACGGCATACGCACCTTCGCACGCTACAACGGCGGCGACGGCGACACACGCTTCGTCAACTGCTTCGAGGTGCTTGGCTCACAGGTGAAGGCTGCAGAATTTGAAGACGTGGCCAGCGGCAAGCTCTGCTACGACATCAATCAGGGCGCCGGCGAGAACATCTTCTTCCAGACCCTGGGCACCGACGAGCATCCTGTGCTCGACGCCACCCACGGCACCGTCGTGCTGAAGGACGGCCAGTATGTGAACAGCACTGAGGATGCCATCGAGAACGTGACGGTCAGCAAGATGGCCGAGGGCATCTACACGCTCAGCGGCACCCGCGTCGGCAACGCTCATCGCGGCCTGATGATTGTTCGTCAGAGCGACGGCACGGTCAAGAAAGTTTTGAAATAAGGTTAGTTAGTAATTGTTAGTAAGGATGACTTTTAGAAAAGGTTTTTTATGCTTCGGTCTGGCCATCGCTGTGAGAGCGGTGGCCCAGACTGCTTTTCTGACGGCTGACAGCATCGCCGTGTTCTATCCCAAGAACTACGACGCCACTCAGCACCAGCCGTCGCCCATCTTTGTTCACGAACTGACACCTTCCACCCTCCACCTTCCATCCTCCACCCTCCAGCCAGTGTTCACAACCACTGCCGACGGCCACAGCATCGCCACCATTCATGTGGGCAGCGATGTCGACCTCTACGGCACAGGCGAGGTGACTGGCCCGCTGCGCCGCAACGGACGCACCATCAGCCTATGGAACGTCGACACACCGGCCTACGGCGTTGACGGCGGCTCGCATCTCTATCAGAGCCACCCGTGGGTGATGGGGCTAAGGCCTGACGGCACAGCCTTCGGCATCATTGCCGACAACACCTGGAAGCAGACCATCACCACCTCCGACGACATTGTCTTCAACAGCGAGGGGCCAGCCTTCCGCGTGGTCATCATCGAGCGTGAGAGTCCGCAGGCAGTGATGCAGGCACTCGTCAACCTGACCGGCACGATGGAGCTGCCACCGCTGTGGTCGCTGGGCTATCAGCAGTGCCGATTCAGCTATCATCCCGACACTCGGGTGAAAGAGATTGCCGACCTGCTGCGCCAGCACCGCATACCGTCAGACGTCATCTGGATGGACATCCACTACATGGACAGCTACAAGATTTTCACCTTCCATCCCAAGGAGTTCTCCGACCCCAAGGGATTGAACGACTATCTGCACCAGAAGAACTTCAAGACGGTCTATATGATTGACCCCGGCGTGAAGGCAGAGCCAGGATATTTTGTTGACGATCAGGGCACCGCAGGCGACTACTGGGTGAAAGACCACGACGGCAAGCCCTATGTGGGCAACGTCTGGCCCGGACCCTGCCATTTCCCCGATTTCACTCGCGAGGAGGTGCGTACCTGGTGGGCCACGCTCTATAAGGACTATATGGCCACAGGCATCGACGGCGTGTGGAACGACATGAACGAGCCGTCGGTCTTCGGCGGTCCTGGCGGCACCATGCCTGTTGACAACCGCCACAGCATAGGTTCGCACCTGCGTTTCCACAATGTGTTCGGCCTCAACATGGTGCGCGCCAGCCGTCAGGGCCTGCTGCTGGCCAATCCCGACAAGCGACCCTTCATCCTCTCGCGTTCCAACTTCCTCGGCGGTCACCGCTATGCCGCCACATGGACCGGCGACAACCTCTCGTCGGTCGACCAGATGAAGCTCAGCGTCCCCATGTCGCTGACACTGGGCCTGAGCGGGCAGCCCTTCAACGGGCCTGACATCGGCGGATTCTGCGAGAACGCCAACGCCGAGCTGCTGGCACAGTGGACGGCCATGGGCGTGTTCTTCCCCTTCGTGCGCAACCACACCATCGACGGCAGTGTCGACCAGGAGCCGTGGGCTTTCGACGGCGCCGTCCTCGATGCCTGCCGCACCGCCATCGAGCGCCGCTACATGCTCATGCCCTACGTCTACACCGCCTTCCGCGAGGCCAGCATCGACGGCATGCCCGTCATGCGTCCGCTCTTCATGGCCGACCCCAAAGACCGCTCCTTGCGCAGCGAGGACCAGGCCTTCCTCTTAGGCGGCGACCTGATGATCACTCCCCGCTGGGCCGAGAACGTAGCACAGCCCCACGGCGGCTCCTGGCAAATCGTCAACCTGACAGCTGTGCCGGCACACCGTGACGACTATCAACCCGAGCTGCGCCAGCGTCCCGGCTCCATCATCCCCATGGCCAACCTCGCACAGAGCACCGCCGAGCTGCGCACCGACTCGCTCACGCTCCTCGTCTGTCTCGACACCAACGGCAAAGCCTGCGGACAGATATACGAAGACGACGGCGACGGCTTCAGCTATCGCGAAGGCAACTACCTGCTCAGCCGTTTCGATGCCACACTGCAGAAGCGCCAGCTCACCGTGACGACGGCCCCTGCCGAGGGCAAGAGACCTCAAGCCGACCGCACCCTGCGCATCGGCTACGTGAAAAACGGACGCGTGCAGTATTCCGACTGGCAGCAAGGCAACACAGCAACCATGAAAGTTAAGAACTAAATACCTCATCAACTAAACATCAACTATTATGAACAAGAAATTTACATCACTGCTTGCACTGGCACTCTGCTGCCTGTCGGGCACCAGCGCATGGGCACTGGAAAAGAACGCTGACGGCGTCTATCAGATTGGCAACGCCGATCAGCTCATTGAGTTTGCCAAGATAGTAAATGGCACCGACGCCGAGGCAGAGCCTGCCGCCAACGCCGAGCTCACTGCCGACATCGACATGACGGACAAGGCATGGACGCCCATCGGCGACAATGACCACCGCTACGTCGGCACCTTCAACGGCAACTACCACGTCATCGACAACCTGAAGATCGAGGGTGGCGACAAGATCGGCATCTTCGGTGTGGTCAACGGCGGCTGCGTCATCAAGAACCTCATTGCCGGTCCCGGCAACGTGGTGAAGGGCGGCGCCATGATTGGCGGCATCGTCGGAGCCAGCGACGGCTCAGGATGGGTGACGCTTGAGAACGTGGGCCATGAGGGCTATGTTGAAGGTACAGGCGCTAACTGCTGCGCCATCATCGGCGTGGTGATGAACGGCGGACCCGCTACGCGCATCCTCGACTGCTACAACACCGGCGACGTGACCGGCGGCTGGGAGAGTGCCATCATCAGCGGATGGTTCGGCGGCCACGGCAGCGTCGAGGTGAAGGGCTTCTGGAACACGGGCAAGATGCTCAACGGCCAGGACGGCGCCAACTCACTCTGGCGCAACGGCTCAGGCATCACCACCGAGCGCATCTTCCACCTCTATGCCGACCAGGGTGCCACCGTCATCGCCGAGGGCGACATGACATCAGGCAAGCTGGCCTACGCACTCAACGGCAACAAGGATGCCGGCGTGTGGCGCCAGAACCTCGAGGGCAACACCAAGGACGCACACCCCACTTTCATTCCCTCTCACGCTATGGTCTATGCCAACGGTGCACTGCTGTGCGACGGCATCACGCCGAAGACCGGCTCCGACCTCACGTTCTCCAACCATGAGGGCAGCACCGTAGACGACCACAACTTCGTCGACGGCTTCTGCACCGTCTGTGGCCTGTGGCAGGACGACTTCGTAGTTGCCGATGCCGACGGTTACTTCAACATTGCCAACGGCGTCCAGCTCAACTGGTTTGCATACCTCGTCAACGTCAAGGGTCAGGGAGCCAGCAACGCCCGTCTCACTGCCGACATTGACATGAAGGATCTGGGCTTCACTCCCATCGGCCAGGACATGAAGGACTACAAGGGACACTTCGACGGACAGGGACACCGCATCCTCAACCTCGTCACCAATGCCGACCGCCAGAACCAGGCGCTCTTCGGACAGGCTGTAGGCGGCGCCATCATCGAGAACATCATCATCGACAAGTCGTGCGTCATGCAGGGCACAGCCTTCACGGCCGGCATCCTCGGCCACGTGTGGGGCGACGGCGTCATCGTGCGCAACTGTGGCAACGAGGCCGACATCATCGGCTCGGCACAGAACGCAGCTGGCATCGTGGGCTGCTCGGAGAAGAGGGTACACATCAGCAACTGCTACAACATCGGCACCATCACCGGTTCACACGAGAACGCCGGCATCTGCGCATGGATGGGTGCCAACGAGTCGACCATCGAGAACTGCTGGAGCACAGCCACCGGCATCAACGGCGAGGCACTCTGGCGCAAGGGCGAGGTGAAAGGACAGAACATGTACCAGATTGAAGGTCAGCAGGGCACTGCCTTTACCCTGGAGCAGATGAAGAGCGGCGAGCTCTGCTACAAACTCAACGGCAACAGCAGCGAGGCTCCCGCCTGGTTCCAGAAGATTGGCACCGATGCCTATCCCCTACCCTTCGGCACCGACGTGGTCTATGCCAACGGCACGCTGCAGTGCGACGGCATCACGCCCATGGAAGGCAGCGAGATTTCTTTCTCGAACAACGAGGGCAACTCCGTGGCCGGACATGACTACAACGATTGGGGATTCTGCAAGAACTGCGGCGACGTGCAGGCCGACTTCCTAAAAGCCAACGCCGACGGATTCTTCGAGCTGGCTGACGAGAAGCAGCTCAGCTGGTTCGCACACTATGCTACCAGAGAGGCACAGAATGCCAACGCCCTGCTCACCGCCGACATCGACATGGCCGACGTGAAGGACTTCCCCGGCATCGGCTACAACGGTAAGGCCTTCACCGGCACACTCGACGGACAGAATCACATCATCAGCCATCTCGTCATGGATCTCCCCGAGGAGGACAATGTGGGACTCGTGCGCGACATCACCGCCGGAGCCTGCATCAAGAACATCACCATCGATGCCACCTGCTACTTCAAGGGCAAGAAATTCACCGCCGCCTTCGTAGGCCATGTCAGCGGCAACGGCGCGGCTGAGCTCGCTCAGTTAGGCAACGAGGCCGACGTGGAGACCGTCGACCAGAATGCCGGCGCCATCGTGGGATGCAACACCTCCGGCGAGCTGAAGCTGACGCTCACCAACTGCTACAACACCGGCACCATCACCTCCGGCTGGGAGGCTGGCGGTCTGTCAGGATGGCTGGGCAACGACGCCATCACCACCAACTGCTACAACATGGGACTGGTGGTCAACGGCGAGTCCTTTGCTCGTGGCAACAACATCCAGATCACCAACTGCTTCGACCCTGTCACCAACTGGCCCGCACTGCCCGCAAGCCCCATTGAGGACTTCACCAACGGCACCATCTACACCGCCCTCAGCGAGGCTGCTCCCGGCATCTGGTTCCTCAGCGCAGAGGTGGACGGTCACCCCGTGCTCTACAACACAGGCATCACCACCGGCATCAGCGAGATGAAGGAAAATGCTGTCAACGACAGATGCATCTACAACATCAACGGCCAGCGCGTGCTGCAGGCTCAGAAGGGTCTCTTCATCGTCAATGGCAAGAAGGTGGTTGTGAAGTAAAAAAACACTTCAACCCATCCTAAAGCGGGTTCCCCATTTCCCTGGCTCTCTGTGCCGGGGGAATGGGGAACTGGCTTTTAAGGAGGACAGGGTAAGCGGTGCGTCTGTGCCATCTGGCGCTTCTCCTCGTCGGTCTTCACGGTGCCGCTTGAAGTCTTTCAAGGCAGGTGTTGGCTGCCGCTCTTTCCGTCCCTGGTCATAGATGACTGACTTTGGCCCGGCATCAAATCAAGCTCGCGCATTAATTACAGTCCTTCTATTTCCTGGGCGGTGAGACCGATAATCTCCGCGATGTCTTCAACGGGATAGCCTTTGACCTTCATCCTGAGGGCGGCGTCGAGCTTGTCTTGCTTTAGTTTCGCCTTGGCTTCCTCCGCCTTGGCCTCGGCTTCCTCCGCCTTGGCCTCGGCTTCTTCAACCTTGGCCTCGGCTTCTTCCGCCTTGGCCTTGGCTTCTTCCGCCTTGGCCTTCATTTCATTTAGCTTATCCTTAGCTTCTTTTATTTTATCTTCCCAGTCGCTTTCTAAAGTCCTCATGGTAGAAACTCGATCCCAGAACTTGTCGTAGGCACGCATTTCGGCATCGGTGAAGGCAGCGCGTTCCAGGATTTCGAGGGCTTCGTTCACTTCCGTGTTCTCCAGCAGTTCGGCCGGAGCTTCGCGTGTGTTCTCGTCAATCTCGGTGAGGAAGCGGAGCCACAGCACCTGCATCTTGCGCTCGTTGATGGTCTGGGGCTTGAATTTCGGCAGTTCCACGAAGATAAGGTGCAAGCCGTCAATCACCTTGTCAGTGTACTTGTCGTGGACGAGGTGGTAGTAGTGATAGTAGTCGTCCACGTCCTTCATGAACGCAGCGTTGACGAAGTTCAAGGCATAGACGGGCTGCAGGTTCTTATACTTCATGCCCTTGTTGGTCTGTGCCACGTATGCCTTCGAGGCATTCAGCAGGACGCGCTTCTTGAACGATTCCGTCCACGTCATCTGCATCTCCACGATGAACTCGCGCTGCTTGTTGTCCTTGCAGCACACGTCCACGATGCTGTATTTCTCAGCCTCAGTGCGCTCGGGAATCTGGTCGGCTGGCCAGTACTCGATACTCTCCACGCGCTCGTCGTCCTTCAGGGGCAGAAGGGCATTAAGCAGACTGATGACAAGGTGCTTATGCTGGCCGAACACCTTCTTAAAGGTAAGGTCGGCTCTCGGGTCTAAATATTTTCCCATAATCATTATTCTTTTGAATGACGGCTTGTATATAACTAACGGTTATAATCGCTGTTTGCCTGGGAGCACTGGCATCTTCACCCGCATCGATAGCGGGCAAGGACGCCCGCGCTCCCTGATTTGGCTGCAAAGGTACTAACTTCCTGCGACATAACCGCCGAAGATGTATGAAAAAACATGAAAAGGGGGCGAAATAATTACACATCTCGGGGGGAGTAGCCCTGAAGGGGCGGTGGAATACAGGCAGGGGCAACGCCCCTGCATAGTGCAGCAGAACAACAAGCCCTGAAGGGGCGGCAGAATATTCTGTTGTCCCTTCGGGCTTCATTTGTTGGTGGTCAACTGTTTACAGGGGCGTTGCCCTGCCTGCATTCCGTCGTCTCTTCGGGACTTAGGGTGGTGGGTGCGCCATGATACAGGGGCGATGCCCCTGCCTGGACGATTGGTGCTCACCATCGTCCTCCGTCGTCCCTTCGGGACTTTCGCTGCGCATTGCCCGCCGCGTAGCTCAATGCGCAGCCATTCCCCCCCCTTGCAAGGGGGGGCAGGGGGGGATTCACTCTGCGCAGATGAATCCCCCTCTAACTCCCCCTTTGCAAGGGGGAGAATAAGTTACCTCTGCAACGGCTACATGACGGCGCAGCCATTCCCCTCCTTTTCTAAAGGAGGGGTTAGGGGTGGTTTGTCAGAGATGTCCCAACCTCTTTACAGCCCCAAAGGGGCGGCAGAATATTCCGTCGTCCCTTCGGGACTTAGGGTGGTGGGTGCGCCATGATACAAGGGGCGATGCCTCTGCCTGTAATCCATCGGTCATTCGGGACTATTTGCTGCGCATTGGGTTGCGCATTGAGCTATGCAGCGGGCAAAGCGACAGCTATTGTCCCAAATTGTTTCAGCGAAAAAGCTTCCTCAAAAAAGTCCGAAGGCTTCGGACGCTCCGTCCGAAGGCTTCGGACTGTCTGTCCGAAGGCTTCGGACTCTTCGTCCGGAGGCTTCGGACAATCTGTGTCTGCCATCTTCTGTGACAATGTGTGCATTTCACGGCATATTTCTCTTATACAATCGAGGAATGAGGAGAGGTGCAAGCCATTGAAAATCAAGAAAGAACCATTTATACAAAGCGAAAAACGATTATACAATACCTATTTTATATGGCGCATACGCGAAAAGGCAGTAACTTTGCATCACGAATTGTAACTAACAACCATCTTTAAAACAAATATCAACATCATCCAATTAGAATGGTAAAGATAATGAAACGACTTTTTTCTTTCTTGATGCTCTTCCTGGCCGTGGCCACAACCGCTGCCAGTGAGGAGCTTTTTCTGAAAGGCAACATCGCGCCGAAGGAGGGGGTGGCCCTGACCAACATCGGCGGAGAGGTGTGGCAGTCGCAGGTGACGCTCGACGACGCCAATGTGTTTCTCTTCAGCGACAAGTACGTCTACTTCGAGTGTCCTGACAGGAACTACCGCTCGTCCAACATCCGCATCAACGGCGGCACCTACACCGTGACCTTCAACATGAACACCCGGCAGTGGTCGTTTGAGGCGCCCACCGACCCCTACCGCATCTCGGCCTTCGGCTCCTCGGTGTGCAACGGTCAGGGAGCCACCGGCAACAAGGGCTACGCCTGGCTCTACGGCCAGCAGTTGGGCCAGCGCTACAGCAGCGGCGTGTCCGCCAACCCGTTCTATGTCTCAGGTCTGTCCATCGGCGGCAATAACACGCAGAACCTGCTCGACCGCTACGACGAGCTGACGCGCAACTACTCGCGCTACGTCATCATCGGCCTGTCGATGGGCAACGAGGGCATACACGAGTCGGGCAACAAAGAGGCTACGCTCAGCCAGTTTGCTGCCAACATGCAGCTCATCATCAACAGAATCAAAGCCGACGGCATGGTGCCCGTGGTGATGAACAACTACACCCGTGGCGACTTCACCCCCGAGGACTATTCCTATATCAAGCAGATGAACATGATCATCCACGAGTGGAACGTGGCCTCTGTAAACACCTTGGGCGCCATCGACGACGGTGCGGGCCACTGGGCTTCGGGCTATCAGCAGGACAACGCCCACCCCACCACCGGCGGCCACCAGGAGTTCTTCTATGCCATGACGCCGTCGCTCTTCGATGCGCTGGCCATGGGCAAGCAGCAGCCGCAGCGCAACGCCAGCGGCAGCATGAGGCTGAGCCAGGGCAGCTATCTGAAGTTCAGGGGCGAGGGCACCGTACATCCCTTTACCGTCAGTGTGCGCGTGAAGGGTGCACAGGCCGGACGCCTGCTGACACTCATGCTGACAGCCGGCTCACGCTTCGGCCATATAGACATCGACGAGGAAGGGCATGTCGTCTATACCAACCCTACGAACAGGCGACTGACATCATCCGGCACGCTTGCTGACGGACAGTGGCACACCGTGACGCTGACCCACTACTATGCCCAAGGCCGCACGCTGCTCTATTTAGACAGCGAGGTGGCCGGCGAGCAGCGTGAGCGCCTCAATGCGCTGGCCGACGTGACGGTGGGCGATGCCGACAATGCCGACACGCAGCGGCACTGGAGCGAGCTGTTCTTCTGGCGCTCAGCCATGTCGCCCGAAGAGGTGCAGGCGGTCAGCGACGGCATCCTGCTGAAGAGCAGCCTCGAGCTGTATGTGCCCGCCGTGCACCCGCTCAGCAACTTAGCCTTGAGCCTGAACAACATCGAGCTGGTCGGGTCGGAGGAGATAGACAATCCAGAGGGCTCAGAGAATCCAGAGGACCCTCAGGCCTCAAACGGCATCATCACCTCGGGCCGCGCACGCTTCACCGTGCTCACCCCGCAGATGATACGCATACAGTGGAGCACGCGCCAGAACTTTGAGGACCGCCCCACCTTTGCCGTCATCAACCGCCATCTGCCCGTGCCGTCGTACACCACCCGTGAGGAAGACGGCTACCTCTACATTGAGACCGAGGCGCTGACGCTGCGCTACAAGATAGGCTCCACCATCAGTCCGCTGATGAAGTCGCCCAACAACCTCAGCATCACCATGCCGCTGAACGGCCACGACGTCGTGTGGTATCCCGGCAAGGAGGACGCCCTCAACCTGAAGGGCACCCGTCGCACCCTGGACGGCGGCAGCGGCGACAACTACCGCTACGACCTGGAGGACGGCATCATCTCAAGAGCCGGATGGGCCGTCATCGACGAGTCGCCGAAGACCCGTCGCGGCGACGGCAGCACCACCTTCGCCTTCGAAGGGCAGGTGGACGGCATCGACTGGCTGGCAGAGCCGGTAGACAAGAATGCCTATGACTGGTATTTCATGGGCTACGGCCACGAGTACAAGAAAGCCATTGGCGACTACATCCAGATAGCCGGACGCCAGCCCATGCCGCCGCTCTACGCCTTGGGCTACTGGTACAGCAAGTACCAGCGCTATTCGCAGCAGGACTTCCTCAACCTGGCCAGCGAGATCAAGCGCAACAACATACCCATCGACGTGATGATCATGGACATGGACTGGCACTTGGACGGCTGGACGGGATGGACATGGAACAAAAGCCTCATTCCCAACCCCGAGGGACTGCTGCGGTGGATGCACAACCAAGGCCTGAAGGTGGCCCTCAACCTGCACCCCGCCGACGGTGTGGCCAGCTATGAGGACCACTATGGCGAGATCAGCGCCGCCACAGGTCTGAGCGAGAACGGACGCGTGCCCTGGAAACTGGAAGACCCCAGCTTTTACCGCGCCATGTTCAAGTATATCATCCGTGAGCGCGAGCAGCAGGGTGTGGACTTCTGGTGGCTCGACTGGCAGCAGAACCTCACCAGCAACTACACCGACGGTCTGGGCGAGACCTTCTGGTGCAACCACGTGTTCTACAACGATATGCGCCTGAACCGCACCGACCGCCGCCCCTTCATCTTCCACCGCTGGGGCGGGCTGGGCAGCCACCGCTACCCCATCGGATTCTCGGGCGACACCTACGGCACCTTCGGCTCGCTGGCCTTCCAGCCCTATTTCACCGCCACCGCTTCCAACGTGTGCTTCGGTTACTGGGGCCACGACATTGGCGGACACCTGCAGATAGGCGACAAGAACCCAGACCTGATGCTGCGCTGGCTGCAGTACGGTGTGTTCTCGCCCATCTTCCGCACCCACGGCGCCAGCCAGGCCGGCAACGAGCGCCGCATCTGGAAGTACGACAACTTCCCCCTGCTGCTCGACGCCGTCAACCTGCGCTATCAGCTCATGCCCTACATCTACACAGCCGCGCGCCAGGCCTACGACACAGGCATCAGCATCTGCCGTCCGCTCTACTACGAATGGCCCGAGGAGAACGAGGCCTACCGCCGTGAGGGCGAGTATATGTTTGGCGACAACATCCTTGTCTCGCCCATCGTCACCGCACCAGAAGCCGACGGCACCACCTGGCACCAAACGTGGCTGCCCGAAGGTCAGTGGTACGACGTGTGCCAGCAGCAGCTGGTCAGCGGCCAGCAGGTCATCAGCCGCGACTATCTGCCCGAGGAGACTCCCTGGTTTATCAAGGCCGGTGCCGTCATTCCCTGCAACCCCGCCGTCAGCAACCTGAAGACGCGACCCTCACAACTGCTGCTGCTCGTAGCCCCCGCCTCTCACCTCTCATCGCCCACCTCTCACCTCTACGAGGACGAAGGCGACACACAGGCATACATCGACGGAGCCTACACCACCACAGAGTTTGCCAGCACATCGACAGGCGAGGGCCAGCAGCTCACCATCGGGGCGGCTAAAGGCAGCTTCGACGGTCAGCCCACCGAGCGCTCCTATCAGGTGGTGTTCCTCGGGGTCAGCGCCAAACCGGCCATCGCCACCGTCAACGGCCGCGCCGTCAGCGACTGGAGCTACGACGAGGCGTCGGGCCATGTCACCGTCAGTGTTCCCGCCACATCATGCAGCCAGCCGACGGTGGTTGCCATCAGCCGTTCAGCCCAGGGCATCGACGACGCCATGCTCCAAGAGAAAAAGACAGAAGACCATGCCTACGACCTGCAAGGGCGTCGTGTGCAATCAGCAAAGTCAAAGGGAATCTATATTTTTAACGGCAAAAAAACTGTACTCCTATGAAAAGGTCAACCATACTCCGCCTGAGTTTATCATTTATCATTTTTCTTTTTTCATTTAGCGCCACCGTCGCGCAAGACGCCCTTTGGGCCACAGGCAGCGCCCTGCCCGATGGCACGACGGTGCAGCTGACGCGCAGGCCCGACGGGAAGTTCACCTTTACCGGCGCGCTGAACGCTGGCGAGCTGAAGATTATGACCACCGCCACAGCAGGCAGCGACACGCAGTATCTGGCACCGCAGCTGGCCGACTCCTATCTTGTGAACAACGGCCTCGCCTACGTGCTGACCACAGATGCCAGCCGCGAGGGATGGTACGTGTCGTTCCAGGAAGACACCTACCGCTTCGTCGTAGACACCGGCAAGCGCACAGTGACCGGACTGCTGCTGCTGCCCTGGAACGAAGTGCTCATAGCCGGCAGCGCCATCACCAACGGCGCCGACAACACCGAATGGAAGCGCGACAACATGCTGCCCTTCAAGCGCAGTCACGACAATCCCTACGTCTTCACCTGGGAGGGCTGGCTCGGCCATTTCAACGTGGTGGAGCCCGACCGCTTCAAGCTGGAGGGACAGATGACGTGGGGACCGCGCGAGCTGCATCCCTTCACGCAGGACGAGGACATCCTCACCACAACGCAGTTCAGGCAGGGCGGCGACGACACCAAGTGGCACGTCTATCAGGAGGGTTTCTACCGCATCACCGTCGACCTCTACCACGAGACCATCCACGCAGAAATGACAGCCGGCACACGCAGCACGAACATCATCAACAGCCAACTGAAGAAATAGCCATGACACTCCGTTCAGCCATTTCCCGACTACTTCCCTTCATGGGGAACAAGAGGAAGGCATCGCTCTTTCTGGTTTCCTGCCTGTCATACATCACTGTGGCGGCACAGGCAGGCAGCGGTGTCTACGTAGGAGGGCACATACGCCGCGAACGGCCCCGTACCATCGAGACGCTGAAGAACTCCGGCTTCACCTACGTCATCCTCTTCAACGTCAATGTCGAGGCCGACGGCACGCTGACCACCGACGGCGAGACCATCTGTAGCGACGGCAAGTATGTGTTTGACGCCACCCAGCCACACTATGCCGACGATGTGAAGGCGCTGAAGACCTGGCCCACAGCCATTGAGCGCATCGAGATATGCATCGGCGGATGGGGCAACGAGTCCTATCTGCACATCAGAGACCTGGTGAACAGCGAAGGGACGGGCGAGAACACCATTCTCTATCGCAACTTCAAGGCGCTGAAGGAGGCCGTACCCGACATCGATGCAGTGAACAACGACGACGAGCACGGCTACGATGCGGCTACGGCGGTGAAGTTCCACGCGATGATGTACGACCTGGGCTACACCACCACCATAGCGCCCTACACCAACAAGTCGTTCTGGCAAAGCCTCGTCACAGGCCTCAACCGGCAGCGGCCCGGAGCCTGCGAGCGCGTGCTCATACAGTGCTATGACGGCGGAGCCGGCAACAATCCCAGCAACTGGAAGCTGGGAGGGCTGCCCGTACACGCCGGACGCACCAACTACCAAACCGACATGGAAACATCGGTGGCACAGATGCAGTCGTGGAAAGACAACAACGGCGTGGAGGGAGGCTTCGTGTGGGTGTACAACGACGAGACATGGAACCTCAACAAATGGGCGTCGGCCATGAACCGCATCTTCCCCTCGAAGGCCGACGCAGCCATTGAGCGTCCCGCCGTGGCCACCCTCTACAGCGAGAACAACTACGAGGGCTATGCCGTGGCCCTGCCCGAGGGCAGCTACAGCACGGGCGAGCTGTCGGCATGGGGCATCGCCAACAAAGACATCGCCTCATTCCGCTTAGAAGAGGGCTACCGCCTCACGGCTTACATCAACAGCGACCTCACCGGCATGTCGAAGTCGTGGACCGACAGCGAGCTGCCCCGCATGGGAGCATGGGGCAACCGCCTCTCATCGCTGAAGATAGAACGCATGGACGAGGAACAGGGCATCGTGGCAGTAGAGACAGAAAAGCAAACAGTGAAACGCCACGCATTTGACCTCATGGGACGCAGAGCCACCGGGCACAGCGTCATCGTCATAGAAAACGGCAAAAAGACAACACAACGAAAATGACCATCCATCACTTGCTAAAAACCTTCCTTGGCGGCATCATGCTCACCATGGCCACAGCCGCCCAGTCCAGCCCCGTTGACCATGACCAGGCGCTCGCCACCGCGCGCCAGTTCATGGCCAGCCGAGGCATCTACATCCCTGCCACGGCCACCAGCCGAGCCATAGCACCCGGCAATGCAGGCACCACTGCCCCACTCTACGCCTTCAATGCAGAGCGGGGCTACGTCATCGTATCGGGCGACGACCGCACGGCCCCCGTCTTAGGCTATGCCGACAGCGGCACCTTCGACGAGGACAACCTCCCCGACGGGCTGCGATGGATGCTGCAATCATACAAAGAGCAAATAGCGCAACTCGACGACCTCTTCGCCATGCAGGAAGACAGGAAGCTGACGACAGCCTGCAGCCCACAAATCTATCACATGCCGGCGCGCCACAGCGTTGAGCCGCTGCTGACCATGACATGGAACCAGGGCGACCCCTACAACCAGCTGTGTCCCGTCTACTACCGTCAGGACGGCAGCGAGGGCGGACACAGCGCCACAGGATGCGTGGCCACGGCCATGGCACAGGTGGTGGGCTACTACCGATGGCCGGAGAGGACCAAGCGCACCATCCCCGGCTATGTACAGAAATACAGCACCGACCAAGGTGAGAAGTCGGTGCGACTCAACAGCATACCCGCTGGCTCGGTCATCGACTGGGACAACATCCTCGACCATTACAACGGCTCAGAGACCGAGGCACAGAAGAAAGCCATCGCCGAGCTCATGCTCTGGATAGGCATGGACTGCAAAATGACCTACGGCGAATCGTCGTCATCGGGCTATTCAGAGGGCATCGACGGCCTGGTCAACTACTTCGACTACGACGACGGCACCCATGTGGCCAAGCGCGACATGTACACCCTGCAGCAGTGGAACGACCTGATATATAACGAGATTGCCACAGGCCATCCTGTGCCCTTCGGCGGACAGAACTCAGGCGGCGGCCATGCCTTCGTGCTCGACGGCTACGACGTGGAAGGGCTCTTCCATGTCAACTGGGGATGGGGAGGCATGTCCAACGGATACTTCAGAATCGATGTGCTCGACCCCGACAACAACAGCGGAATAGGCGCCAGCCTCACGCCCGGAGGCTACAACATGGGACAGGATGCCATCATCGGCATGAAGCGGCCCGACGGGCAGAAGGCCGACGAGGAGGACACACCGCAATACCGCTATCAGCTCACCGCCAACGACTGGGAGCTGAGGGACGCCAACAAGTTCTTTGCCAACTACATCAACTGGTCGGGTGTGTCGGCCAACTGGAACATGGGCATAGGCTATGTCAACGAAGAGGGACGGCTGACGGCCATAGGCAACTATGCCACCGTGCAGCTCAACCAGAACTACTACGTCGGCCTGGAGTTTACCGTCAGCGGTCTGCCCGAAGGCAACTATCACATCGTGCCCATCAGCAAGCGCGCCACCGACACCGCCTGGCGCACCAACATGTCGCCAGAGCTGCGATATGTCTATACTGAGGTGGATGCCGACGGCAACGTCACAAAAATGGAGATGCGCCCCATAGCCAATATCGCCATGACCGCCCTCAGCTTCACAGGCAACCATAAGAGAGGAGACAACCAGCCCGTCAGCGCCACCTTCCGCAACGACGCCGACGACGAGCTGTTCACAGAGATACACCTGCTGGCCAGCCAGAGCAATGACAAGGGCGGGAGCAAGAGCCACACACTGCTCAACCTGCCCGCTGGCCAAGAGGCAACAATAGCACTCAACTTCAAGCCCGAGCAGGCAGGACTGTGGAACATCTGGCTCGCTACCGACTGGAACGGAGAGCATATCGTGGGCGAAGGACAGATAGAGGTGACCGACGAGGGCATCGCCTCCGGCCGCCAGCTGCGCTACATGAGCCACACCATCAGCAACCGTTCAGGAGGCAACGTCTATGGCAACTGCTTCCAGGGGCGCGTCACCATACAGAACACCAACAGCAGTGAGCCTTTCGACGGCATGGTGCGGCTGTGGCTCTTCAAGCAGGCCGACAACGGTTATTTCTACGATGCCGGCAGCCTCTACGTGACCATGCAGATAGAGCCGCGACGCACAGCGCAGGCACCCTATTACTTCGGCAACCTCGAGATGGGGGCCAACTACGCCATGAGCATCCTCTACAGCGAGGGCGGCGACATACAGGACGGCGGACTGCGGTCCATGGGCCGTCCACAGCCCGGCATCATCTGCTGGCAGCAGAACCTATCGGTGACAGGCATGGCACCGCAGGCCACGCTCAACACGCCTTCGGGAGCACTGGCCGTTGACATGACAGGGGCGGCCGACTTCATCAAGGCAGTGAGACCCAACAGCAATCCCAACACGCTCTACCTGCTTTCACCTGCTGCCGCCAACGTCCCCGAGGGCCTCGATGACTGCAACGTCGTCATGGGCAACCATGCGGAACGCATCACGCTCGATGCCAGCTACTCTTTCTTCACTCCCTCAGCCTTCACCGCCGACGAGGCCACCTTCACCTGCCCCGCCGCCACGCAATGGCAGACCGTAGTGCTGCCCTTCACCCCGCAGCAGCTGCCCGCCGGCCTGCGCATGGCCACGTTTACTGAGACGACAGCGCAGGGAGAGCCGCGGCTCGCCGAGGTCAAAGCCATCGAGCGCCATCTGCCTTACCTCATGCTCGCCGCCACAGCAGCGCCGCAGACATTCAGTGCCGCCGAAGCACGCTTCACGCCCACGGCCGATGCTGCCATAGCCATCAGCGCCGAGGGCTACACCTTCGAGGGCACCACCGTCAGCGGTCGCCAGCAGCAGGTGTATATGCTCAACGATGAGGGTACGGCCTTTGAGCCGGCAGACGGGCAGGTGGCCGTCAAGCCCTTCACGGCATGGTTCAGGGCACCCGAGGGCGCACCAGCCATCACCCTGCCCGACGAGTTGACCTCGACGCAAGGCATCGGCCTGCCCACGCCCGATGCCGCCAACAGTCATCGTCCCGCCATCGTCTACGACCTGCAGGGACGTCCCGCCGACCGCAGCGCTGGCACAAGGCATCCAGCCATCCATATCATCCAGCACGCCGACGGCAAGACGGTCAAGGTAAAGAAATAGCCACTTTTATTCAACTTTCGCAAGTTTTGGAGTTAAAGGAGTTAAGGGAGTTAAGGGAGTTAAAGGAGTTAAAGACAATAGTTTTGCTATGGATTTCAACCCAGAGACAAAGGCTTTTCATGGAGAGTCATTTGTCTTTAACTCCCTTAACTCCTTTAACTCCTGAAACTTGAGCGAAACTTGAATCACTTTTTTTTACAAAAGTAAAAAGTTAGGACAACGAGAATCGGCTGGAATTCACCAAATGTATTCTTGACCGAAATTTTCGCAAAATGACAGGTATTCGCTATTTTGCTGAGTGATAGGCGTTTAATGATTCTTGACATTCATGGCGAGCCTCCCCATGAAAAAATCCAGGCTCCGCAGAAAAATTCCCAGGCTGGGAATTTTTCTGCGGAGCCTCTTTTTGAGTATAAATGAGCTCGAAAATTTTACAAACAGGTCGGTTATGACGCTAAAAGGCTGCACATTTTCCGCAAAGTGCGCAGATTTCCTTGTTTCTGCTGTCCGAATGAGTCCGTGAAAGAACGTGGCAAACAAAAACGAAGTCCGTTTTACGGTGTAGGGACGACCCTCATTTTTTCTATTTTGAGATTTTTCAGAGACGTATTTTTTGGGAAAAAATCTTTACAATCACCTGGTTGCGGATCATCGTAAAAGCCATGCAGTTAACATTCCCTTACTGCTCCATGAGGAAGTGCTTAAATGCCTCAAAGTCGTTGGGCATGGGAACGCTCTGCTTCTCGCCGCGCATGAAGGCAGCAAGGCGCTCGGGAATCTCCACGTCGATGCCAAGGATGTCATCGACCTTCTCCTTAAACTTCGCGGGATGTGCCGTCTCGCAGAAGATGCCCACCTCGCCGTCCTTGAGCTGCTCCTCCAGTGCGCGGTAGCCGCAGGCGCCGTGGGGGTCGAGGATATAACCGGTCTCGGCATAGCACTGACGCATGGTTTCCTTGATCTGCTCGTCGCTGTAGGTGGCTCCGCTGATGAGGCTGGTGATGCGCTGGTGGGTCTCCTCGGGCGTCAGCTTGCCGTTCTCACTGTAGAGGTTGATGATGCGTGCGAAGTTCGAGGGGTCGCCCACGTCCATGGCGTTGGCCAGCGTCTGTATCGAGGGCTTCGGCTCGTAGCGGCCTGTCTGCAGATAGTTGTAGAACACGTCGTTGGCATTGTTGGCAGCGATGAAGCGCTTCACGGGCAGTCCCATCGCATGGCCGAAGAGGGCGGCGCAGATGTTGCCGAAGTTGCCGGAGGGAACGCACATCACCAGTGGAAACTCTCCACTTTCCACTTTTAACTCTCCCTTTATACGCGCTACGGCATTGAAGTAATAGAAAGCCTGCGGCAGGAAGCGGGCCACGTTGATGGAGTTGGCCGACGTGAGCATCATGTGCTCGTTCAGCTCGGCGTCCATGAAGGCGCTCTTCACCAAGGCTTGGCAGTCGTCGAAGACGCCATCCACCTCGACAGCTGTGATGTTCTGTCCGAGGGTGGTGAACTGGCACTCCTGTATGGGACTTACCTTGCCCTTGGGATAGAGCACATAGACATGGATGCCGTCGACGCCGAGGAATCCGTTGGCCACTGCCGAGCCCGTGTCGCCGCTGGTGGCTACGAGCACGTTGACTGTCTTGTTGAGTGTTGAGTGTTGAGTGTTGAGTGACTTTTCTTTACCAGCAGAGGAAATGTCACTCAACACTGAACTCTTTACTCTCAACATGTTGACTGTCTTGTTGAGTGTTGAGTGTTGAGTGTTGAGTGACTTTTCTTTACCAGCAGAGGAAATGTCACTCAACACTGAACTCTTTACTCTCAACATGTACTGCAGGAGTCGGGCCATGAACCGTGCGCCCACGTCCTTGAAGGCCAGCGTGGGGCCGTGGAAGAGCTCCAGCGCGTAGATGTTCTCCTTCACCTTGACGACGGGGCAGTCGAACTTCAGGGTGTCATATACCAGTTCCTTCAGGCCGTCGCCGTCGATGTCCTCGCCAAAGAAGGCAGCAGCCACGTTGTAGGCGATGTCCTGGAAGCGCATCGTCGGCATGTCGTCGAAGAAAGCCTTCGGCAGACGGTTTATTCTCTCGGGCATGTATAGCCCACGGTCTTCGGCCAGTCCCTTGACGACGGCCTTCTTCAGGTCGGCCATCGGGGCCTTCCCGTTAGTGCTGTAATATTGCATAGCGAATCAAGTATAATGTCTTTTCTGCGTGCAAATGTACGAAATATATTTGACAACGGCATCATTCGCAGCAAAAAACTTATACATCGACAGAAAAAACGGCAGAAGTCCCCCCTACCCCATCATTTCCAATAACATGGCGACAAGGGGGATGGTGACGACAGAAAGGAGGGTGGTGATGAACGTCACCTCGGTGATGAGCGTGATGTCGCGCCCATGCTTCAGGCAGAGGATGGTGCCGTAGGTGGCCACGGGCATGGCGATGACCACCGTGTTGATGTCGACCACCAGCTGCTGGAAGCCCAAGGCGCTGAAGAGGAAGAAAAGAGCCAGCGGCAGGAGGGCGAGGCGGAAGAGCGTCGTGACATAGACGGTGCTGTTGCCCAGCATGGTGCGTGCCGAGAGCTGCGACATGCTGGAGCCGATGATGAGCAGCGCCGCCGGCACGGTGATCTGCCCGATGAGCGTCAGCGGCTGGCTGATGACACGCGGCACGTTGTCGATGCCCAGCGCCACGATGAGGATGGCCAGGTAGGCGGCCAGCATGGGCGTGCTCCACAGCACCCGCTTGTGGAACGTATAGGCGCCGCGGCCACCCATGATGAGCATGACACCGACGGTGAAGACGGCAAAAGTATTCACCACGTTGAGCACGGCGGCGTAGAACACCGCCTCGTGGCCGAAGATGCTGGCCACGACGGGATAGCCGATGAAGCCCACATTGCCGAACATCAAGGCAAAGCCCACGATGCCCTCGTCATCGCGGCGCTTGGTCAGCCAGCGGGGCAACAGCAGCGCCACGCCAGCGAGAAGAAGATAGGTAAGGAGGCTGATGACCAACAACGGTAGAATCATGGCGCGGTCGGGCATCTGGCCGCTCATCGTCGAAGAGAGGATGAGCGCCGGACAGGTGATGTCAATAACGAGCGATGAGAGGCGCTTGTCGAAGTCGCCTCCCATATAGCCCACTTTGCCTGCAATGAATCCCACGATGACGATGGCAAAGAGCGTCACCATGACCACGATGTTATCCATAGCCTGCTGCTACTCGTGGCGGATAGCCTCGATGGGATCCATGTTGGCAGCCTTCTGTGCAGGGATATAGCCGAAAAGCACGCCGAGGGCCACGCAGACCAGGAACGACACGTAGATGCTCCATGCGGGCACGCTGCTGGGGATGCCGAAGGCCGGCACGGCCCACTCGCTGGCAGAGACACCTACAAGGATGCCCAGCAAGCCGCCCGTCAGACTGATGAGCACCGACTCGATGAGGAACTGCAGGGAGATGACAGGTCCCGTGGCACCCACGGCCATGCGCAGGCCTATCTCCTTGGTGCGCTCCGTCACGCTGACCAGCATGATGTTCATGATGCCGATGCCGGCGACAAGCAGCGAGAATGCAGCAGCGACGACGAGGATGAGCGTCACGGTGTCCATGGTGCTCGACATGGTCTCCATCATCTCGGCCTGCGAGCGGATGTTGAAGTCGTCGACCATGCCTTCGCGCAGTTTGTGGTTGTCGCGCAGTATCTGCGTCAGCTCCTCAATGGCGGCGTCGCTCATCTCCTCGGTGACGGCCGAGCAGATGATGTTCGAGAACCATGTCTGCGCGGCAATGCGCTTCATCACGGTGGTGTAGGGCGCAATCATCACGTTGTCCTGGTCCATGCCCCACGAGTTGTAGCCCTTCGACTTCAGCACGCCGATGACGGTCATGGGAATGTTCTTGAAGCGGATGGTCTTGCCGATGGGATCGACGCCGTCGCCGAAGAGCTCGGTGACGATGGTGTGGCCGATGATGACCTTCTTCGCGGCTTTTTTGATGTCCTCTTCGTTGAAGCACTCGCCTTCCTCGATGGTCCAGAGGCGGATGTCGAGGTATTCGGCAGCCTCGCCGTAGATGGTGGTTGTCGTGTTGTTGTTGCCATAGATGGCCTGTCCGCTGCTGGTCACCTCGGGCGACACCTTGGTGACATATTTCTTCTCACGCAGGATGCGCTCATAGTCGGCCATCTTCAGTGTCTGCATGGCCGACGGATCCTGGCGCACACCGCCGCGCATATCGGCACCGGGGCGTATGGTCAGCAGGTTGGTGCCCATGGTGGAGAGCTCGGCGCGGATGCTCTCCTTCGAGCCTTGTCCTATGGCCATCATGATGATGACGGCAGCCACGCCGATGATGATGCCGAGCATCGAGAGAAACGAGCGCATCTTGTTGCTCGCTATGGCCCTGAGGCTGACTTTGAAAAGATTTAGGATATTCATACTTTCTTTAGTCGTCTTGTATCTTCGGCAGCGCGGCCAAGGCTTCAGCCGCCGACTTCACGTTGGGGTTGATGGTGTCTTCGCGTATCTTGCCGTCGCGCAGGTTGATGTTGCGTGTGGCATATTCCGCTATCTCCGGGTTGTGTGTCACAAAGATGATGGTGTGCCCCTGACGGTTGAGTTCCTGGAAGAGGACCAGCATCTCGAAGCTGGTGCGTGTGTCGAGGTTACCCGTAGCCTCGTCGGCCAACAGCACGGCGGGTTCGTTGACCAGTGCACGGGCTATGGCCACGCGCTGCATCTGTCCGCCCGACATCTGGTTTGACTTGTGCATCAGCCTGTCGCCCAAGCCCACGGCCTGCAGCGCCTTGACGGCGGCCTCACGGCGCTGGCGCGCATTGTACTTTGAGTTATACATCAGCGGCAGCTCCACGTTCTCCACTGCGGTGGTCTTCGCCAGCAGGTTGTAGTTCTGAAACACGAAGCCTATCTTCTGATTGCGCAGATGGGCACGCTGTGTCTTCGACATGGTGCGCACGCTGATGCCGTCGAGGAAATAATCGCCGCTGGTGGGTGTGTCGAGGCAGCCCAGCTGGTTCAGCAGCGTTGACTTGCCTGAGCCCGACGTTCCCTGTATGGTGACGAACTCGCCCTCGTAAATCTTGAACGACACGCCACGCAGGGCCTTCACCGTCTCGCTGCCCACCTGGAAGTAGCGTTTCACGTTTTGAAGTTCAATAACGACTTTCTTATCCTTCATTTTCTTTGTTGCTGCTGATTACCTTGTCTGTTGTTTCCTCTCGGCCTTGGCATGAAGGGATTGCTGGCCTGTGCCCCCTGCGGCTGTTCACCGCCTATGATTTCAAAGCCTGTCAGCACCTCGGTGCCGGCATCGACGCCGCTGATGATCTCAGTCAGCAGGCCGTTGGTCATGCCAACCTGCACGGCATGGGCCTTGAAGGTGTTGCCGTCCAATGTCCACACCTTCGTCGGAGCCTCCACATCCTCAATCTTCTGTCCCTCAGCGAGGATGGCCTCGATGGGCATGAAGCGCAGGGCCTTGCTCTCCACGGCCAGCACATCGTTCTTCTCCTGCGTGAAGATGGTGACATTGGCGGTGAGGCCGGGCTTCAGCTTCAGGTCGTTGTTGGGAGCCGAGATAACCACCTCGTAGGTGACGACATTGCTCTCTGTCGTGGCCTGCTGGCGCACCTGTGTGACGTTGCCCATGAAACGGTCCTCGGGATAGGCATCGACGGTGAACATCACGCGCTGCCCTTCCTTCACACCGCCGATGTCAGCCTCGTCGATGTCGGCGATGACACGCATGTCGGTCAAGTCCTGAGCGATGGTGAACAGCTCGGGCGTGTTGAACGAGGCGGCCACGGTCTGGCCCTCCTCCACGCTCTTCGACAGCACGATGCCGTCGATGGGGCTGGTGATGGTGGCATAGCCGAGGTTGGTCTGCGCCTTCTGCACGCTCTCACGCGACGTGTTCACCTGCTCCTTGGCCTTGAGGAAAGAGAGCTTGGCCGTCTCGAAGTCGTTGGCGCTGACGAGACCCTTCTCAAAGAGCGTCTTGTAGCGCTCGTAGTTGGCCTGCTCGAAGTTCATGGTGCTCTGCGCACTGGCCAGGTTGGCACGGGCTGTCTTCAGCTCGCTGGTGAGGTTGGTCTTGTCCAGCTCGGCAATGATCTGCCCTTTCTTCACTACGCTGTTATAGTCAACGTAGAGGCGGCTGACGATGCCCGACACCTGTGTGCCCACGGTGACGCTGGTCACTGGCTCGATGGTGCCGGTGGCGGTGATGCTGCTCTGGATGTTGGTGCGCTCCACCTTGGTTTTCTCAAACTCTATCTTCTGCTCTTGAGAGCCGCTGAAGAAGAGGAAATAGGCTGCCACGATGACGGCAATGATCACGACAGCAATGATAATGGTCTTTTTCATGGTTTATTGAATTGAGCCGCCACTGTAGAAGCGCAGCATCTGTTGGTTTAACAATGTGAGATATTTAGCTTGCAGCTGGTTCTGCTGCGCCTGCAAGAGGTTGTCCTTGCCGTTCATCAGCTCGACGATGTTCTTCAGGCCCACGTTGAACTGCTCCTGCAGGAGGTCGAAGCTGGCCTGACTGCTGGCCACCGATGTGCTGGCAGCACGAAACTTCTGCTGGTTGGTGGTGGCGTCGAGCCAGTAGCCCTCGATGGTCTGGTAGAGCTGCTGCTGCTGGTCCTGCAAGTCGAGCATGGCCTGCTGCTGCTGTATGCGAGCCTTAGCCACGCTGGTCTTCGTCTGTTTGCCGTCGAAGATGGGAATGTTCAGCGAGAGGCCGCCGCTCATGTTCACGTTGGTCTTCATCTGGTTGCCCCATCCGTTGTTCGACAGCGAGTTGGTGCTGGTTGATGCTCCGCCGGTGAGGTTCAGCGTGGGCAGCCATCCGGCTTTGGCAATGGCGATGCTCAGCTTGCTGCTCTCGATGCCGAGGCGGGCGTTCTCAATCTCGGGGCGTGTGGTCAGTGCCTGCTCGTAAACGGTCTGCAGGGCGGGGATGTCGCTCAGGGCCTGCTCGGTAAGGCCGCCAGCGGCGCCTCCCCAAGGCAGGGGGGCATCAAAGGCGATGTCGAAGTCGGCATCGGCCGTCAGCTGCAACAACTGGCGCAGCTGTTGTTTGTAGTTAGCCAACTGGCTCTCGGCCTCCACGATGTTATACTCGTCGTTGGCACGCTGGGCGGTGAGCTGCGCCAGGTCGGCCTGTGCCAGCAAACCGACATCCACCATCTCGCGGCCACGCTCTTCATTCTTCTTGCTGGTCTCTAAAGTGGAGCGGCTCACGCCGATGGCCTCGTTCAGGTAGAGGCACTGCACATAGAGCTGGCTGATGCGCTCCTCGATGCTGTTGGCCTGCTCGGCCACGTTCAGCTCCGACTGCTGTGCTGTCAACTGGCTCAGACGCACATTGTTGCGGTTGCGTCCGCCGTTCCACACGGTCCACTGTGCATTGAGGTTGTAGGAGCCGTTGTAGTAGGTCTTGTCCACCTTGGCGTTCACCTGCCCGTTGGTGACGGTGGCCACGCCGGCGTCCTGCCACGGACGGTAGCCCACGCTCTGGTTGGTCGAAGCGCTGAGCGTGGGCAGCAGGGCGCCCTTCTGTGCCTTCACATCCTCTGCGGCCGATTGCTGTTGCAGGCGGCTCTTCTGCAGGGTGATGTTGTTTTGCATGGCATAGCTAATGCAGTCGTCCAGCGTCCATTTCTTCTGTGCACTCAACGGAAGCACAGTCAATGTCAGCAGAACGACTGTCAGCAGTTTCTTTCTTTTCTTCATTACTATCTTTTCGGGTTATGTGTCGCTCTCTTAGACGTTGTTTTTCCACAACAGTTTAACAGGGAGAGCTTTTTTTCGTGCATCGCGTCGCCCGAGTCTACCAGTCGTATTGTTCAGCATAGGCATCAAATACTACCAGGCTCTAACTCGGATATTCATACCTCTTTCTTAAGTCCCTGCATTGACGGCATCACTGTGCCGCTCACGCGGAACGCTGGCTTATTTTGTACAAAGTCTTTGTACACTGTGTAAATAGGCTTTGTACAGGGTGTACATAGGCTCTGTACACTTTTAACAGACCTTGGCTTTTCTTGACTGTTGCCATTCCGTGAATCATACAGGCTAAACTTTTCTTTTGAAAAAGCGCTTCTATAGCATTTTTTTTGATACCTTTGCACCAGATTACAAATTATTGTAAGTTTGAAATGAATATTGAATAGAAGCACAAAAATCATTGACATTTGGAAAGACATATTAATTTCGACAACTATATTGATGAGAAGGAATGATGAATGAACCGAGCAACAGTGAAAGAGTACTGCTTGAAGGAGCGAACTGGAAGGAGCTGCGCTTCTATCAGAAGTCGGAGGCTCTCTACCAGATGACCTTCGTGTTCTGTGAGCGATTCCTGTCTAAGCATGGCGACCGCACAGTGGACCAGATGGTGCAGGCAGCACGGTCGGGCAAACAGAACATCATTGAAGGCTCGGAAGACGGAAAGACTTCGACTGAGATGGAACTGAAACTGCTCAATGTGGCTCGTTCCAGCATTCATGAATTGAGAGAGGACTACAAAGACTATCTGCTCTCACGCCAGCTGCCACTATGGGACAGTTTGCACCCTCGCTATCAGAAAATGCACGAATTCACAAAGGCGCACAACAGGCTTGAGGATTATGCACCCTTCTTCCAAAGGTGGAATAATGAGGAAATGGCAAACATCGGCTACACGATGTGCTGCCAGATAGATGTGATGATGAACGGCTATCTGGCCACGCTCGAAGAGCGATTCCGCAAAGAAGGTGGAATGAAGGAACGCATGTACAGAGTGCGCACGGGATATAGAGCGGAGCAAGACCGCAAGATGAAGGAGATGGAAGCCACCATCAAGCAGCAGAACCAGAGAATCAAAGAACTCGAGGCCGAGCTGGAGAGGCTGAGGAGAGGACTGGAGAGGACTAGAGAGGACGCTAGAGGGCGCTAGAGGAGTCCTATCCAGTCCTCTTGAGTCCTCTCTAGTCCTCTCTAGTCCTCTTCAGTCCTCTTCAGTCCTCTAAAAAGCCTTAGCGGGCTGCCACATATTTATGCAAGGTGGCACGCACAGCCCCCTCACCGGCAAACAGTTCCTTGACCATGCCCTCTATCTGCTCGCCAAGACCGGCTTCGTAGAGGTCGAGGCCGAAGACGTCCTTGCGGCTGTAGAGCTGACGCAGCGGGCTCCAGTCCTGCTCGGCCTTGCCTATCTCTAAGGGAGCAACGATGGCCTGCAACTCGGCCAGCATGGGGTCGGGAGAGCAGTCGAAGGGAGTGCCGTCGTCCTTAATGCCCTTCAGATAGCGGGCGTAGCCGGCCAGCGTCAAGGGGATGAGCACGAGATTGCTCTTGTCGAGGCCGCGGGCGATGTACTTCTTCAGCGTCTCGCCGAAGCGGATGGGCAGCTTCTGGCTGGTGTCCATGGCGATGCGCTGCGGGGCGTCGGGCATGAAGGGGTTGGGCAGACGGCGGTTGATGACAGCGCCGATGAACTCATAGGGATTGAGCACACCCGGGTCGACGACGACGGGCATGGCCTCCATGTAACCAATCTTCTGAATGAAGGCGCGCAGGTCGTCGTCCTTCATCTCAGCCGAGATGAGCGTATAGCCCAGCATACAGCCATAGATGCTCATGGCCGTGTGCAGCGGGTTCAGACAGGTGGTCACCTTCATGGTCTCCACCTTGTCCACGGTGTCGCGTGTGGTGTAGAGGGCACCGCCAAGATGGAGCGGCGGACGGCCGTTGGTGTAGTTGTCTTCGATGACGAGATACTGCACCTCCTCGGCGTTGACGAAGGGAGCTGTGAAGGTGTGCTTCTCGGTCTCGATGTAGTTGTTGTCCTCGAAGCCGTCGGCGGCCAGCAGTTCCTTCACCTTCTCGTGCGGACGCGGGGTGATCTTGTCGATCATCGACCAGGGGAAGGTCACCTTCGTCTCGTCCTTCAAGTAGTCGAGGAAAGCCTGCGGCACCAGTCCGTTCTTCACCCAGCGCTCGGCGTAGGCCATGACGCCGGCCTTCACCTTGTCGCCGTTGTGCGAGCAGTTGTCCATCGACTGGATGGTCAAAGCCCCCCCTACAGCCCCCGAGGGGGCTTCTAATGCCTGCCAGCGCTCATAAAGCAACTCACACACCTTGCCCATGGCAAATCTGGGCCCTCCGGAAGTCCCTTGGGTGAATACAGGCGGGGCTTGCAGGTCAGCCTCGTTGAAGGTGTAGCCCTTCTCGGTGATGGTGAAGGAAATCATCTGCAGTGAGGGATTGCGGAACACCTCTACCAACCGATTCCAGTCCTCAAACTGCGGGTCGGCCTTCAGTGCCTCGGTGACGCTGGCGATGACCTTCTTCTCGATGGAGCCGTCGGAGCACAGATTCACGCACAGCGAGAGGTTGTCGTAGGGGGCATAGGCCTTGTCGATGACCTCGAAGTCGAAGGTCTCGGCCACGATAACGCCACGGTCGTACTTGCCCGTGTTCAGTGCGTCGTTGAGGATGGCGGCAGGGAAGGCACGGAAGATGTTGCCTCCACCGAAATGCACCCACGTGGGCTCTTTCGCTGTCTTCTCACGTACTGCCTGGATGTCAAACTTAGGAAGCTCATAGCCTTTGGCTTCCCACTCTGCGGCGTTCAACTGGCCGCTCAGTATGTCTTTCAGTCTCATATTAATAATAATGAATAGTAATATGGCTGCAAAATTACTCAGAAAAAAGCAAAGGAGCAAATTATTGCATTTTTATTTTTGCAATTATTTTTTTTGCAAAAAAAGTATGAAAATGACAATTATTCCTTACCTTTGCAAGCCGATAGAGTATATATATGTAGACAGTTAATGCTATGAGAAGGTTTTTTCTGACAATGGCAGCACTGATGATGACTGCCATGACATGGGCACAAGGCGTATTGCCGCTGCCCTCTCTTCACGTGGAAGGCAAATGGCTGGTAGACAGCCACGGCAACCACGTAGTGCTTCACGGTGTGATGGACACGCCCAGTGCGTGGTTCAACAATGGCCGCTGGGGCTGGAGCTATGACGACGCTGGGCGCCAGCGTTGTCTCGAGTATTTCGAGAAGCTGTTCAAGGGACTTGAAACGGCCAAGTGTACTGTCTTCCGCCTGCACTTAGAGCCCGCCTGGACCAACGACCCCAACAGCAACTACACCTACCCCGGCTCGGTGGGACAGCCAGCCGGAACAGACGGTGAGGCCAACATCAGCAAGTTTAACCCCACCCGACTGACCAACTACATGAAGACGCTCTACTTCCCTTTGGCCAAGCGTGCCATGAAGCACGGCCAGTATGTGGTGATGCGTCCGCCGGGCGTCTGCCCCGGCACCATCAAGGTGGGCGACTACTACAACAACTACCTGATGGAGGTGTGGGACATCGTCACGAAGAACGACTCTATCCTGAAGTATTCCGGACAAATCAGCATTGAGCTGGCCAACGAACCAGTTGACGTAAAGAATGCCAACGGCCAGAGCGACCCGAAGGCGATGCACGACTTCTTCCAGCCTATCGTAGAGAAGATACGTGCCAACGGCTTCACCGGCATCATCTGGATTCCCGGCGCAGGCTGGCAGTCGCAGTATGCCGACTACGCCAAATATCCCATCGAGGGCTATAACATCGGCTACGCCGTGCACGACTATGACGGCTGGTACGGCTGCGAGGACAAGAAGCTGAACGAGAGCAACGTCGAGCAGGCCGCACAGAACAAGATCAGACAGTTCCACAACCAGGTGCCCGTCGTCGACACCAACCCCATCATCATCACCGAGGTGGACTGGAGCCCGAAGAATCCCGGCTCCGGCCATTACAACGAGCACAATGAATGGGTGGAGTCGAACTACGGCACATGGGCCACCGGCCGCACGTCGATGTGGGGCCGCTGCTTCAAGGCTGTACACGACTACTACGGCAACATCTCGATGACCCTTTCCGGCACATCCTGCCTCATAGACGTCGACCAGCTGCTGAAGGACGGTTCCGTAGTGCCTGCCTTCGGCGGACTGGAGGAGGCCTGCGGCAAGGCCTGCATGGACTGGTATGCCGAGTATTATCAGGTGAACTGGCCACACGCCGACTTCGCCAACATCAGCATGGGCGACCAGGGCAACGGCAAGTACAAGAACCCTGTGGTCTATGGTGACTTTCCCGACCCCGACGTCATCTGCGTCGACGGCACCTACTACATGGTGAGCACCACCATGCACAACTTCCCCGGCGCCACCATCCTGAAGTCTACCGACTTGGTGAACTGGGAATACTGCGCACAGCCGCTGACACAGACCAGCGACGACAGCGCCTACCTATTGGGGAACAACGGCAGCGCCTACGGCTCGTGCATGTGGGCTTGCTCCATGAAGTATCACAACGGCAAGTTCTATATCCTCATCAACGAGAAGCGCCCCGTCGACGGGTGGGTGCTGCAGGGATGGCTGCTCACCGCTACCAATCCTGAAGGCACATGGACGGCCAAGAAGCTGTCGCGCAGCTACTACGACCCCGGCATGCTCTTCGACAACGGCAAGGTGTATGTGGCGCAGGGCATCGGCAACATCTCCGTCTGCGAGCTGGACGAGAACTTCAACTTCAAGCAGGAGAAGGGCGTCATCAGCAATAAGGACGGACTGGAGGGCAGCCACTTCTACAAGGTGGGCGACTACTACTATATCTATGCCACCTACGGCGGATGGCCCTCGGGACAGGTGGCCTTCCGCTCGAAGAATGTCTTCGGCCCCTACGAGGAGAAGATGCTCTTGGAGAAGACCATCAACAACAAGCCGAACACCATCCATCAGGGCGCACTCATCGAGACGCCCGAGGGTGAGTGGTGGACTATCCTGCAGGAAGACCTCGGCGCCCTGGGACGCTTCCCCAACCTGCAGCCCGTGAAATGGGTGGACGACTGGCCCATCATCGGCAACAACGGCAAGCCCGTGGCCGTCACGGGAGCCTCGGGCAACAACGGCAGCTATGCCAAGCCCAAGGCACCGGCCATACCCCGCAAAGCACTGCCCACCAACGACAACTTCCGCAGCTATCCGCTGGGCATGCAGTGGGAATGGAACCATAAGCCCAACGACGACATGTGGAGCCTCTTTGAACGTCAGGGATGGCTGAGGATGCGTCCCGTCACCGTCACCGACAACCTGCCGCAGGCCCGCAACATACTCACCCAGCGCATCTTCGCCATCCACGGCAAGGAGAGCCAGCGCTCGACGGGCACCGTCAAGGTGGACGTGTCGAACCTGAAGGAGGGTGAGCGCGCCGGCATCTGCATCCTGCAAGACCCCTACGCCATGATAGCCGTAGAGAAACAGGCGGACGGCAAATACCAGATTATCTGGAAACAGGACAAGGTACGCGACGCCGGCAGCAGCTTCACGCCCGACGAGAAACGCAAGGCCATCACGCCCACCGACGGCATCGTCTATCTGCGCGCCGCCATCACCAAGAGCACCGACAAGACACAGTTCTACTATTCGCTCGATAACAAGACCTACAGCTCCTTCGGCGGACAGACACAGATGAGCTTCAACCTCAGCGTCTTCGTGGGGGCACGCTTCGGCATCTTCTGCCACGCCACCAAGGAGGGCAGCAAGGGCTACGCCGATTTCGACTGGTTCTCCACTGAGTCGAAATACGAGGAAGACATGTTCTATCCCTCTGACTTCGAAGGCTTCAACGAAGACATGGTCACCGCCGAGCAGCTGACGATGGAAGGTGCGGCTACCGAGGTGATGGTGGGCGGCTCCAACATGCTGAAGGTCATAGCCACCTACCGCGATGGACATACGGCCAACGTTGCCATGCAGGCCAGCTATGAGGTGAGCAACCCAAGTGTCATAGAGGTGGAAGACGGACGCATACGCGGTCTGAAGGAAGGATCCTCCAAGCTGCGCGTCACTTATGCCGACCCGCTGGGGCATGAGCTATCGCAGGAGTTCACCGTGCACAGCACCTACTTCCCCTTCGGCAGCGAGTACATCAACACCAACATCGTGGGAGAAGGCACCTACGACGAGGAGATACGCACCTTCCGTCCCGGACAGAATGGGCAGATGGGCTGGAAATATAACGATGGCGCCAACTTCGCAGACTATAAATACTTGGTCATCAAGCTCAAAGGCGCCAGCCCCCACTCCCACCTCAACATCTTCACCACAGACAAGACCAACGGCGACTGCCACAGCACCGCCGCCTTCGGCACAAAGAAACAGATCATCGTCAACCTTCAGTTACTCAGATACACCAGCGGCAGCAACAAAGGCAAGAAAGCAGACCTGAGCAACATCAGGATGGTGACCTTCTGGGGCAATGGCAGCGAGAGCATCGCTGTGGACGAGATGTACCTCACCAACAACGACGACTACTCGCTTGATGGCATTGAGGACGTTGTCTTGAACGGCGACGGCAACAGTTACTGCTATGACCTGCAAGGCCGTCCGGTCCTTGCGCCCCTCAACGCTCAGCCCTCATCGCTGAAGAAGGGCATCTACATCCGTAACGGCAAGAAGGTGGTAGTAAGATAAATGAAGCCCATTGTCATCACCTCGTTAGACGATGCCAGGGTGCAGGTATTCGGCCGTCTGACGGAGGCTCAGCTAAAGACATGTAGGGACGCTACGACAGGCGCCCCTATATGTCAGGTGCAGTCCAGCGGCGAGGGCCTGTTCATCGCCGAGAGCCCGAAAGTGATCCGTGTGGCCCTCGATGCCGGTCTTCAGCCCGTGTCACTGCTGTGCGAGGAAAAGCATATCACTGGCGATGCGTCAGACATCATCTGCCGGTTGCCCGACGATGTGCCTGTGTACACCGGCGAGCGCCAGCTGCTGGCACAGCTCACCGGCTACACGCTGACGCGCGGCGTGCTCTGCGCCATGTGCCGTCCACAGCTGCCCACGGTGGAAGATGTGTGTCAGGATGCCCGCCGCATCGTCGTCATCCACGGTGTGTGCGACACCACGAACATCGGAGCCATCTTCCGCTCGGCCGCAGCCCTCGGCATCGATGCCGTGCTTCTCACGCCCGACTCCTGCGACCCGCTGAACCGCCGCGCCGTGCGTGTCTCGATGGGCACCGTCTTCCTCGAGCCCTGGACGTGGCTGCCCGACGCCTCTCTCAGTGCGTTCTCCAGCGTCACTGGCTGTGCTGCCGTCGGGACTTCCTCTCTTCTCCGGCACCTCGGCTTCAAGACGGCCGCTATGGCCCTTACCGATGTCTCCATCCCTCTCGATGCGCCCGAGCTGAAGGCTGAGCCTCGCCTCGCTCTTATCATGGGCACCGAGGGCGACGGCCTGCCCCACTCCGCCATCGCCGAGGCTGACTACACCGTCCGCATACCCATGCAGCACAGCGTCGATTCGCTCAATGTGGCCGCCGCTGCCGCCGTCGCTTTTTGGGAGCTGCGATAGCCACGGGGCGACGAGGCGCAGAAAGAGGCAGGTCCTGCGAGTACGCAGGGCACCCAACCAAAAGCCAACAGAGGCGACAGAAAAAATCCGAACTGCCACGAGGCCAGCAAAGGCGACAGAGAAAATCCGAACTGCCACGAGGGCGGTTCGGATTTTTCTTTACGTTCCGTAGATTTCTTAGTCCAGCTGAGCCAGCTTGTTGTCGCTACCCAGCACGTCGATAATCTTGTGCTTGTACATCTTCTCCATCTCGTCGCGAGCGGGACCGCAGAACTTGCGGGGGTCGAACTCACCGGGTTTGTCGTGCAGCACGCGGCGCACAGCGGCGGTGAAGGCCAGACGTGAGTCGGAGTCGATGTTAATCTTGCAGACGGCGCTCTTAGCAGCCTTGCGCAGCTGCTCCTCGGGAATACCGATGGCGTCGGGCAACTTGCCACCCAGCGAGTTGATCTCGTCGACATACTCCTGGGGCACGCTTGACGAACCGTGGAGGACGATGGGGAATCCGGGCAGCTTCTTCATCACTGCGTCGAGCACATCGAATGCGAGTGGCGGCGGCACGAGCTTGCCGGTCTGCGGGTCGCGTGTGCACTGCTCGGGAGTGAACTTGTAAGCACCGTGGCTGGTACCGATGGAGATGGCCAGCGAGTCGCAGCCAGAACGCTGTGAGAACTCAATCACCTCTTCGGGCTTGGTGTAGTGGCTCTCAGCGGCCGACACCTCATCCTCAACACCGGCGAGCACGCCGAGCTCAGCCTCAACGGTCACGTCGAACTGGTGAGCATAGTCCACCACCTTCTTCGTCAGAGCGATATTCTCCTCGAAGGGCAGATGGCTGGCGTCAATCATCACGCTGGAGAAGCCGTAGTCGATGCAGCTCTTGCAAATCTCGAAGCTGTCGCCGTGGTCCAGGTGCAGCACCACCTCAGGATGCTTGCAGCCCAGCTCCTTAGCATACTCCACAGCGCCCTGAGCCATGTAGCGCAACAGCGTGGCGTTGGCATAGTTGCGGGCACCCTTCGACACCTGCAGGATGACGGGGCTCTTCAGGTCACTGCTGGCCTTGATGATGGCCTGCAGCTGCTCCATGTTGTTGAAGTTGAAAGCGGGGATGGCATATCCGCCGTTGATGGCACGTGCGAACATCTCGCGGGTGTTCACCAGGCCTAAAGTTTTGTAATCTACCATAATTAGTTGAATGTTTATTATTTATTGTTGAATGACTCTTGTTGATGGTCGAGTGTTGAGCATCTCTTACTCTAAATTCGGCACAAAATTACTAAAAAGAAATGAGACGGGCGAAGCTGTCAGTTATTTTTTCCTCTGAATTTAGTCATTTTAAGTTTTTCACCCCTCCCCCACTCTCTTTTTGTGAAAGAAATGTCATCTTTGCATAGCAATCGTTGCGCCTGTGCTCGGTGTAACTTCCAAGAGGTGGTCACTAATTTCTACTGCTCATACTGTGTAGGGTCGTCGATGCCAGCCTCGGCCAGGGCCTCACGGCGCTCACGGCAGGTGCCGCAGCGGCCACAGTGACGCTCACCGCCACGGTAGCACGACCAAGTCTCGCTGTAGTCGATGCCCAGCTCGCGGCCACGCTTGGCTATCTGTCCCTTCGTCCAATGGGTGTAGGGCGACAGCAGGCCTATATTAATAAATGTACCTGCGCGGGCGGCAGCGTCGAAGGCACTGACAAACTCGGGCCGGCAGTCGGGATAGATGGTGTGGTCGCCGCCGTGATTGGCCATCATCACAAACTTCAGGTTGCGGCTTTCGGCCAGCCCTACGGCCACGCTGAGCATGATGCCGTTGCGGAAGGGCACCACCGTCGACTTCATATTATCGTCGGCATAGTCGCCGTCGGGAATGGCATCATCGCCACTGAGCAGCGAGCTGTTGAAATACTGTCCCATGAACTGCAGGGGGATGACGAGGTGCTCGATGCCAAGCCGCTGGCAGTGCAAGGCGGCAAAGGGCAGCTCGCGGCTGTTGTGGTTGGAACCATAGTCAAACGACACGGCCAGGGCGATGCGCTCCTGGTAGTCGTAGAGCAGCGTCACGGAGTCCATGCCGCCACTGAGAATGATAACGCAGTCTTTCATAAAAAGGAGTTAAAGGGGTTAAAGGGGTTAAAGGGGTTAAAGGAGTTAAAGGGGTTAAAGGAGTTAAAGGAGTCAAAGGAGTTAAAGACAAATGACTCTCCACGAAAAGTTCTTATCTCTGCGTTGAAATCCATAGCAAAACAATTGTCTTTAACTCCTTTAACTCCTTTAACTCCAAAAATCAATTCCAAGACTCCTTATAGTCTCACGCCGACTGAAGTGTTGACATACCAGTCGTTCATGTGTCCGTGGCTGTCGTCGTGGCGATAGCGGAAATTATTGAACTGCCCGTAGGCATTGACGAAGCAGCGGCCAAAGTTATAGGTCAGCGACAGACGTGCATCGATGTTGAGCGTCATGCCGCTGTTGAACGTCTTGGTGCCCATAGGCATTATCCTCAAGTGGTCGTAAACCCATTGATTTTCCTCTTCCTCAGAGGTTTCGTCTTCCGTGAAAATGATTTGGGCAATCAGCTCATCCATGTTGGTCATGTATCTATAAGCCTTGATTTTGTTCACCATGGTGAGCATCGGCATGGCCATGACGCTGACGAGGAGTCCACGGGACGGTACCCAGTTGTAGGCATAGCCCACCCCCACGCTGCCCTGCCACAGCTTGACGCCTCCCAGGCCGTGCATCATGTAGATGAGGTCGCCGTTGTGGTGCGTGGCATAGTCGATGTGACCGTAGTAATACATCGCCCCGGCCATGAGCGAACCGGCGGAGCGCTTCTGCAGCACCGACTGGTCGTAGGCTGCAGCGTAGGAGAAGTGCTTGCCATTGAACAGATAGTATCCGTCGGCAATGAGGGTGTGCACCTTGATAGGGTCCATCAGCTCCACTTTTCCCGAAAGATGATCGTCCTCGTCATCTTCGAAGTTGAAGTCGGTGGAGATGTCGAAGTCGGGGGTGTCATTGTTGAAGGAGTGGATGCGGACGTTCACTCCGTAGGCTCCGCCCGTAGCGCCGAGAGTGAGGTAACTGCCTTTGTCGCCTCCTACGTTCACCGTATAGCCCAGACCGTAGCCCCTGTAGCCCGCCCACAGACCGACATATCGCGACGGCTCGGTTTTCAGTGAGGGCGTAGCACTGAAAGGAATGCCCACCATTTCGCCCCTCGACTTCATCTTCACCATGCTCTGGTTCATGTTGCCTTTGACGATGAGCTGCCAAGGATGCTCCGGTGCATCAATGTAACGGCGATCCACACCGCTGACAGACATCGAGTCTATCATGGTGCCCACCTTCTTGATGAACGCAGGCAGTCCTCCTTCCGCTGAGGTCTGCAAACAGACACAGAGTGCAAGGATGACCAGCAAGGATGCAAAGCGGTTCATGATTTTGACTATTTTTTGGGGCCTTTGCAGGAAGACACTACAAGGTGACGTCTCTGCTCTAGCCTGCAAAGGTAGTGCTTTTTTTGCAAACAGCCGAAAAAAAACTTAAAAAATTTCCCCTCTGCAACTCTTTCCCTTTTTATTTGGTAGATTCAAGAAACAGTTGTACCTTTGCAAAAACTTTTAACAATACCATCGTTATGAAACGACTATTATCCATGCTCATGGCGGCCACTCTGGTCACAGTCTGCCAAGCAAAGAAAGTGAAAGTGACCATCGACGGAACGGTGCCAAGCACAGTGTCCACCATCTATCTCATCATCAACGAAGACAAAGACAACGCTCAGCTGGTGCCCATCAGCGACGGCATGTTTTCCGTCACAGTCAAGGTGGACCGCGATGCCTTCATCCGTCTGGACGAGACAAAAAACTACCCACAGAACAGCATGTATGTGCTCATCCCCGACAGCCGGCACATCACTATCGAGTGGAACAAAGGCAACATACAAGGCTCGAAGCTGTCGGCAGACTTGCAGCTTACTTGTTCAGAAATCAGAAGTTCCAGCCCGGATGGATTCCACGTCGATGTGTTCAGCGACGACCCCGAGGCATGGCGCAGAGCACAGAGCCAGGCCAATGCCGTACGTGAGAGCATGCGGGAGCAGCAAAGGAAGATTGCCAGAGAGAAGATACTCGAGTGGAAGAACAACAGCGCCGGCGCATGGATTGTCTATTGCTTCCCCGAGGTGATGGAGGGCGAGCTGAATGCTATGATTCAGCACATGAAGCCCAAGTGGATCAATCATCCCATCTTGAAGGCAAAGCAACAGAAATAACAATTTGGAGTTGAAGGATTTGAATTTTGGAGTTAAAAGAGATAGTTTTTGGAGTTAAAGGAGTTAAAGGAGTTAAAGACATTAGCTATGCTATGGATTTTTAACCTAGAGACAATGGCTTTTCATGGAGAGTCATTTGTCTTTAACTCCTTTTAACTCCTTTAACTCCAAAAACTATCTCCTTTAACTCCTGAAATATTAAAGATAAACTACAATGAAAAAAATTGCAATGTTGTGCCTGCTGGCAGCTGTCGCCCAGCAGATGAGCGCAGAGGAAATCAAGACGGCCGGCAACGGAAAGACGTACACCCTTGACCTGCTGTCGCAGATGGAAAGCGACGCAGTGGAAAAATATGTCGACGAGGACGACGGCGAAGTTATCTACACGCTGTACGACAATGTCACCATCGCCGCCGGCGACAAGTTTGAGATGGAAGACGAGGTGACCGTGCTCTTCGACGACAAGGTGACCTTCACCATTGAGGGCGAGGCCGACTTCCAGCTGGCAAAAGGCTCCGTCTTCGACAGTGCCTTCGACAGCTACGACGGCGTGGCACCCGTGGGCATCGTGATGAGCAACGAGAAGAGCCAGACGATGTTTCAGAACTGCGCCTTCTACTACGTGGGCCTGCGCAACATGTCGAAGAAAGGTCTGAAGGTGGACAACTGCGCCTTCTACTACAACAATGGTGCCATAGGCCAAGCCGCCCTCACTATCGGCACCGACGGCGCACCCTTCGAGGTGACCAACAGCACCTTCGGCTACAACCAGAAAGCGGCCATCGCCGGTGCGGCCAACTACCGCAACCCGCTGCTCATCGAGGACTGCGAGTTCTACTGCAACGGACAGGCCAACCGCAACACCCCGCAGCTTAACCTCACCGTGGCCGACAACGTCGTCATTCGAGGATGCACCATCGAGGGCGACCCGGAGATGACGATGGTAGGCGGCATCGTGGTGGCCAACATGGTGGGCTTCACAGGCGAGCTGAACACCCTCATCGAGGACAACATCGTCAAAGACTGCCGCTTCGGCATGGCTACCTATCTGGAGCAGAAGGCCGTCATCCGCAACAATATCCTGAAGGACAACTGTCACGAGACCAACCCGATGAACGGCGGCAGCGGCATCAACGTCTACGACCCCTACAAGCTGCAGTACACCTACATAGAGGGCAACTACATCGAGGGCTCACTATGGGGCATCACCCTCGTGGGCGGCAAGGAGGCCAACCTGGGCCGCATCGACGTGGAGCCCACGAGCGCTGACTACAACCCGGGCGGCAACGTCTTCGTGAACAACGGCAACGGCGGCGTGCTCTACGACCTGTACAACAACTCGCCGAACACCGTCTATGCACAGGGCAACATCTGGAACGTGAGTCAGCAGACGGAGGAGCAGATAGAGTCGGTCATCTTCCACAAGCACGACGACAGCAAGCTGGGCACCGTCATCTTCATGCCGCCCGCACCCACCACAGGCATCACTCCCCAGTCTCTACTCACTGCGCCATCTTCCATGCTCCAAGGCATTCACGACCTGCAGGGCCGCAGCGTGCAGCACCCGTCAAAGGGTATTTACATCATCAACGGCAAGAAGGTGGTGATGGAGTGAGAGAAAGTCGGCGCAGCCTCTCCCTCCCTCAGGGGAGGGCCGGGTGGGGCCAATGGCCAGGGGCCAAGCAAAAGAAATCCCAAAGCAGCACGATGTTGCTTTGGGATTTCTTTTGACTATTGCTGCGCCTACTTCAACAGGAGGCGCTTGCCTTCTATGATGGCGACTATTTCAGGATGACATTCTTGCCCTCTACGACATAGACGCCATGCAGGCCATTGAGTGAGCGGGTCTGACTGCGTACCAGCTTGCCGTCGATGGAGTAGACGTCGAAGGGACGCCCGCTCAGCAGCACGTCGCTGATGGCCGACTCATAGTTCAGCGAGGCGTAGGCCGGGATGGACTCTGTGCCGTCGGCAAAGACCGCCGTGACAGCTATACGGTGCTTACCCGTATCCAAAGGCTCGGCGATGGCGTAGGACGCCGTTTGAGACGTGCCCACCAGCCTGCCGTCGACATAGATGTTGAAGTGGTCGACAGCCGTCAGGCTGTTGTAGGTGATGTCGTCAATCTTCAGGCCATAGCCCAGATGCGATGCCTTGTTGTGGTGGATGGCGAAGTACTTGGCCGTCTTGGGCAGGGTGATGTATGCCAGGCTCCACTCCGTGCTGGTGGTGTCGTCGAGCTTCTGCAGCAGTTTGAAGTCGCTGATGTCCTGTCCCGTCTCCGAGTAAAGCACTTCCAGACCCTGGAGTTTGCCCAGCACCGAGCCATAGTAGAACTCCACGACCGAGCCGCCCGGCACGATGGGCGAGATGAGATAGTCGTCGGGCACGGGGACGTAGTTTCCGTCGGCGGGATCCATCGACACGAGATACTGGTTGCCGGTGACGGCATCCAGATTGTAGTAGTAGTAGTGATTGGTGGATAGGAAGATCTGTCCATCGAACACCTGGAAGGCCTGTGGCTCGCCGGCCGTTTCAGAAATCATGTCGAAATACTCCCATGTGTAGGTGGGCTTGTTGTCGGCATCGTACACCTTCCACAAACCTATCTGGCCCTCGGGTGCGCCGCTCTTCACGCCGCCTGTTGACCACAGCTCGTAGTCCTCGAAGCTCTCGGTAATGACCTGCGACGACTGGTCGAAGTCGAATGCCCATGTGACGTTGACGGTGGCCTTGTCGTCAGCTTGCTGGGCCACGACCTGGTCGGGATGGGTGTTCTTCTTACCTCCGCTGACGGCGATGGTCACCACGGCTTCAGCCATGTTGTCGTCCTCGTTCAAGTCGCCATGCGCATCGACGACGGCGGCCAGCACCTTCTCAGCCTCCTCCTGGCCCACGACGTCGAAGTCGGTGACGGTGTTGGGCTGATAGTGGAACTGCACCACATTAATCTCGCCGGGCTGCAGTGCCCGTGTGAAGGTCTCGCTCATGATGTTCACTTCGTCCTCGAGCAGCGTCACGGTGTAGTTGCGCACAGGCTGCTGACCCAGGTTCATGACGGTGACATTGACGATAGACTCCTGGCCGGCCTTCATCTCGGCATCGGCCTCGACGGCATTGATGGCGAGGTTGCAGACCATCTGGTCGTAGACGCCCACATTGTCGATGTAGATGTCATGGATGCGGTCGCCCTCCTGCTCGATGTGGAAGTTGGCTTTCATGGTGGGCTGCACATATCCCCATGTCCTGTACTCGTCGAGCGGGATGGCGATGTGCTGTATGCCATCCATGACCGTCAGGGGCACTATGGCCTGCTTTCCGTCGGGGCCGTTGAGCACGATATCCATGCCGACGTTGGAATCCTCCATGATGATGTCGAAGGCGAGCACCGGCTTTATCAGCGTGCTGACGTCCACCTTTCCGAAATAGGTAGAGAGGTCGCCGTTGAAGGCCGAGAAGATGTTCCATGACTTGCCCACGTCGTACTGTGCCCATCCCTGTAATCGTGAGATTACCAACGACGGCACACCCTCATTCATGACTCCAATGGACTGTGGTTACTTGATGACAACCTTCTTGCCATTGATGATAAACATACCCTTGGCGGGAACCGTGACGCGGCGGCCGTTCAGGTCATATACCAGACCCTTGGCAAAGCTGTCAGCATACTTCACAGCGCTGATGCCAACGGTTTCGTTCACTTCGGCGAGGATAGCCTCCACCTCAGCGGTAATCACTGTGAGGATAGCATAGACATCAGTCTTGGCGTTCTTGGCAGCAGCCAGACGATCCACGTAGTTAGTGGCAGCAGCAATGGCGGCCATACATTCCTCGACCTTCTGAGCGGCTTCAGCCTTCATGGTCAGCAGGGCGTTGACACGATCAGCATAATTCTCGGCCACACCGAGGTTGTTCAGCTCATTCTGCAGGTTGCCGATGAGGCTGCCCATCTGCGACGAGGTCACCATGCTGAGGTCATAGAGGATGGACTGAACCTGTGCGTTGATGGCCTGCTCGAACTGAGCCTTCAGCGAGTTGAGGTCGCCCACGATGGTGTCATACTGCTCATAGATGCTGGCCAGCGTGCTCTCAGGCGTCAGCTCACCCTGTATATAGAGGTTGCCCAGCGCTCCCTTCATGGCGTTGATGCCCGACTGGATGCCGCCAAGCTTGCCGCCAAAAGATGCAGCCCAGCCAGAACCGTTGACCTGTGCCAGAGCCACAAACTCGCTATAGACAAGGTCGTAGGTAGCCTGAATCTCAGCTATCTCAGCACTCATACGCTGGAAGGCAGCCTCGATGCCGGCCTCAGTTGCCACCGCCTCATCAATCTCGAACTTAATGTCCTTGATGTAGTAAGTAACAGCAGTGCTCTTAGTCAAATTGAATGCGATGGACTTGAAGTCATTGACGTAGTTTGCAAAAGTTCCATCACCGTTATCATGCTGTTTTCCATTGCACTCAGCAGGAACAGCACCTGTGATGACGATGGGCTCAGCTGCATACTCTGTGGGGAACTTGACATCTCCCAGACATGCCCAGTGAACATATTCGCCGGGATTGTTGTGAGCCTGTGTACCTACAGACTGTTCAGAAGAAGCTTTGCAATTGAAGCTGACCTTGAATTTCGTGCCGGCAGGCAGCGCATACGGCAAGTTGATCCAGAACTGCGTGTCCCAGTCTTGACTGACTTTAGCAGGGCTCTCAACAACGTATTCACCGTTAACGGGAGCGGTAACCACGGGAGCAGTAGAAGGATAGACCTTGGCAACAAAGCGTTCATCAGTGAGGATGTTGGTCCACACGGGCTCCACGGTTTGGCCGGAATAGAACACTTGCAGCGACTTCCATTCGATGGTAGGGTTAGACCAGGGCTGGGCTACGAGGTTGCAGAAAGTACCGCCAATACCTTCGTACTGCCATACCACCTCCTGGAACTCGGTGGACTGAGGAATGGTCACAGAGGCGCCAAGCTTCTCGCCTTCACCCCAACCCCAACCCATGTTGATGTTGAATTGAAGTGTGGCTGAAGACCTGACTAAGGCTTTGACAACATAAGAGCCGTCTTTTTCTGTGGGAATACCATCAGCAATGAAATACTGATGCCAACCTTCGGCACCACGGTCGGTCATAATGCCGTCAACCCATTCGGGAGTAAATCCCATCACATAGAATGGGAAACTGTTGTAGGTTGAGTAGTCAATCGAGTAGATTGGCTCCTGAGACTTTGCCTCGCCAGCTCCCATGATGAAGAGTGCGAAGGCAAGCATTAGTCTAGTAAAATTTTTCATAAAAACAAACATTTAGTTAATAATAAAAGGTTTTAAAAAAGCGTTCCATCGTTATCAGCCAGACGTGTGTTCAAAAACGCCCTCTTTTACAATCTGGCAAAAATACGCATTTTCCAAATATCAACCAAGTTTTTGAATCACTTTTTTTTTAAAAAGTTCCGACCTGTGCGGATGGAATTAGACATAGTTACGTAGCGAACTCGGTCAGCTGATACCGCGGTATCAGCTGACCGAGTTCGCGGCGTTACTTTTTGTCCGAAGCCTTCGGACAAAAAGTCCGAAGCCTTCGGACGACGAGTCCGAAGCCTTCGGACAGAGCGTCCGAAGCCTTCGGACTTTTTTTAGGGTGTGCCCCATTAGAACGCAAAGGCTTGAGGTAGCCCTATTCTCCCCCTTGAAAAGGGGGAGTTAGAGGGGGATTCATCTGCGCAGAAATAATCCCCCCCTGCCCCCCCCTTGCAAGGGGGGGAATAAGTTACTTATGCGGCGGCCACATGACGGCGCAGCCATTCCCCTCCTTTTCCAAAGGAGGGGTCAGGGGTGGTTTGTCAAAGATGTCCCAACCTATTCTATGCGGCCACATGACGGCGCAGCCCTTCCCCTCCTTTTCCAAAGGAGGGGTCAGGGGTGGTTTGTCAGAGATGTCCCAACCTTTTTACAGTCCCGAAGGGACGACAGAGTCCAGGCAGGGGCAACGCCCCTGTAAACAGTTGTCCACCAACAAATGAAGCCCCGAAGGGGCGACGGAATATTCCGACCTGTGGTTGGGATAGAGCCTATCGCGTGATGATTTAAGTAGCGCCGCAGACATGTAAAAACACAAGAACAATTCAAGTTATCATCAACTTTTTTCTCCCGTAATGCAATTTGAACCAATTTGAACCAATGCGTATTGGCGGGAAATAATTATTTTTGCACCCAAACAAAAAAATAATCAGCTCACAATGAAACGACTTTCAAAAAGATTTCTTATCTTTGCACCGTCATCCCATGATGGGTGACGTACATAGAGGAGAGCTTTAAAGCTTTGACCCGCCTGTGAATCTGGAAAATTCGAAGTAAATGGGTGATAAGCGTGAGAGCTGCTTCTCCTGCATTGGCATATATACTGCTCGCTCCACCTGTGGAGTCAGCATACATTATATATACATGCAGGTGTGAGCTGATTTTCATTCTTACATTTACGGGTAGTTCCAGGACCTTCAGGCTAAGGATGTCGAGAAGGCTCACACTCTTTGTGGCTGATAAAGCAGAAACTATAAAGAACCTATGACAAGTTACTACGATAATAACAAAGCGACCTCTGCCAATTCGAGGTATTTCATCCTCAATGACTCCGAGGAACAGCACTTTCCCTTTGAGGGCCTTTACATTGGTTCTCTTACTGGTGGCGAGATGGAGCTGCCCGCATTGGTTGACATCTGCGAGGTGAAAGCCTTCTGCATGCTCTACAACAGCGAAGCCACTCGCACCCAAGTTAATCACGTATTGGAAAAATTGGCTTGGAGACTTGCTATTACCGTCCCTGCCAACCTTTGTGAAATCGTGTTGTATAACGGAGGGATAGCGGGCGATTCCTTCAACACCCTTTCCCGGCTGAACAGATATTTGGTGGGAGAGCGTGAAGAACGGATATTGTTCGATGGCAATGCGGATGTGTTTGACGCAGTGGTTGCTGATGCATATGCTTCCATCGTTCAGCGCATGTCTGCCATCAACTGCGCAGGCAAGCGCTCGCTTGTTGAACTGAACGAGTCGCTGGGTCGCGATGCCCGTATGAAGTATCAGTTCTTTATCCTGACCGACTTCCCTCGTAACGTGAAGATGCAGACTGTACAGAAGCTGGCAAAGATTGTTGATGCTGGCAGCAAGGCCGGAGTGTATGTCTTGATGAGCTGGGACATGAATGCCGACTTCTGCGATGAAACTCATGCTTCGTCATCGTTTGATGCACAGGCGATGCTGAAGAACATGGAGCTGCTCTTCCCCAAAGATGGTGCATACTATTTCAGCAACTCCGGTCACGACGACGTACTGAATCGTTTTAAGCTGACGCTTGACGATGCTGCCATCGACCCAACAGAAGCCAATACTTGGGCTACATATATAAATAAGGTGGTGGAGGTGGCCAAGAAGAATGCCCGGCCATCAGCCTTGAAGCAAGACTTCCATCAGCTTGAATCCACGCCATACGAGTCTGTTACATCTGAAATTAGCGTCACCGTGGGATTGGAGGTCAACGACAAGCACCCCGTTACCGTGCGCTTCAATTCTGGCGACTATATCCATGCTTTTATTCTTGGACAATCGGGTTCTGGTAAATCAGTCCTTTTGAACAACATCATCAGTAGTGCCATCCTGAAATATTCGCCAGAAGACCTGATGCTCTACCTGATGGACTTCAAGGGCGTTGAGTTCAATCGCTACCGAGGCGTCAAACACACGAAGGCGGTGTTGGTAGACAACAGCGACCCCCAGATGACGCTTGAAGTGCTACGCGAGTTGCGAGAGGAAAATAAACTTCGTGTAAAGCTATGGCAAAAAGAAAGCGTCAACAACATCGACGGATATAACAAGAAATACCCTCATAGCCGACTGCCTCAGATACTCTTCGTAGCTGACGAATGTCAGGTGATGTTCAAAGCGCATACCAGCAATGATACAGAGCGGCTGATACAACAGGAGATTGCAGAAATCCTGAACATCATTGCCACCCAAGGCCGAAGTCAGGGCATCCACATGCTTTTAGCCACTCAGCAGCTTGACGAGACCGATATTTCAGGACAGATACTGAAGAACCTGACTGAGTGCTTCCTCCTGATGAGTGCCCCCACTGACTCTGACAGGCTGGTGGAAAACAGCAGTGACATGACCAGTCGCCAGATGACGGGCATGGCTTGTTACTATCACAAAAAGACTTTTCAGAGCCAGGTGCAGACCTTCTACGCCACCAATGAGGAACTGGTTGACGCCATACAGGCAGCACAAACGAAGGCGAGCGCGGTTCCTGGCAATGGCGAGCACTATTTCTGTGGCTCTTCGCTCTATTATCTGGAACAGAATAAAGATACGATAACAGAGAGCGATTATGATTGTCCAATAGCTCTTGTTGGCCGGAACATTGGCATCAATGCAGGTGCTACTACGCTGCCGCTGCGAAATGACTTTACGGAAAACGTGCTTGTTTTTGGCACCAACAAGGAAGAGCAAGCAGCAAGTGCTGCCATGAATGTCTTGGCGTCGCTCATGCTGTCGTATCAGCAGAAAGGCATTGACTGCCGGTTCTTGGTGATAGATTGTCTGGTCCAACAGAATAGCAAGTATAAAAGTCTCCTCGCGGACTGGAGCGCAAAAGGTTTCTGCAAACTGATTCCTCGACAGCAGAGTGGTGGCGTATTGCATGACCTTGTAGATGAAATCGCCAACAGTACTGCTCGCCCCACCATTCTGGCTATTATCGGTCAGGAACGGTTTATCGAGATGAAACGTAATCTCTCACTTCGGGGACTGTCTTCAGGCAGTAATGATTGGGAGGACACGGATGATGACTTCGACTTTGACTCATTTGAACCTCTGCCAGACTTGGAGATTGATGAGAGTGCGGTGATTCCGGAACTGACCGAAGAGCAAAAGCAACAGCTGCAAAAGATGCTGGAACAGGACGAACCCGCCGCTGAAGCGCCACAAATGGAAGAAAAGACTGAAGCAGAAGAGACGAGCATTGCCGACAGGATGACCTATCTCAAAGCGCTCTCCTATATCTTAGACGAAGGGCCGTTGCAGGGCGTTCATACGCTTTTGCTCGTTGACAAGCCTGCCAACATCCTCTTTGAGGGCGACTATGATGTGAACGACACCGACAAGTTCCGCCATAAGATCATCCTGCGCTCAGAGAACAAGTTCCTGCAGCCCATGCGTTTCAGCAAGGAAATAGATGTGGAAACACTCAGCGACGAAGAGGAACGCCTGCGCGCCTATTACTATCCGGAAGGTGACGACCCCGTGCTCTTCACGCCCTATCAGATGCCTGACAAGGACACTATTTAATAAGTATAAACCTCTAAAACTATACAATTATGGCAGATAACAGTGTAATGACCAATATCTCAGCTGTGCAGAACTATGGAAAGAATCTTCAGAAAGCGCAGCAGCAAATACTCCAGATTACCCAACAGGTCAAGAAGCAAACGGAGTCTATAGGGAACATCTGGAAGGATGACCAGTTCCAGAAATTCAACCAAGATTTTAGTGAGAACATTTTCAAGCCAGTGATGAAGGCTGCGGCCATGATGGAAAATGAGGCTCACTATATAGAGAAGACTGTGGAACTGCAGCGTGAGATACAGAAACTAAAGATTCGCTAACAAATAAAACCCAAATAATATGCCTGTAGATTTTTCATTCCTGCAAAACGCAGCACCTCCAAAACAAGAACAACCTCAACAGCCGGAGCCTGTTCAGCAGCCCGTTTCCAATATGGCTACTGTGGCCGTGCGCGTAGATGCCGACTGCTACATGCAGTGCGACGGTGAGTTTGTAGACATTCAGCTAAAGGCCGGACAAGTAACGAAGACAGAGCTGCCAACGGGTCAGCACCTGCTGGAGTTCCTAAGCACGGAGGATCCCAACGTCAAGGTGGAGAAGATGGTGGACTTCCCTGAATCGGGAAAGAGCTATCTGGTAATCGTTAACGAACTGAAAGCGGCTGTTGCCCCGCCGATGCCACAAGCACCGCGACAGCAGGCCCCACCGCAGAATCCGTTCCTCGACCAGCTAAACCAGATGCAGTGGAACAATCCTTTGGTTCCCCCAGCTATGCCGCAAATGCCACCTCCCATGCCTGGAGGCAGTAAACAATAAAAGAGAATCATAAAAAGACACAGAACCATGAAGATATTTGGATTCAGCTCAAAGAAAGAAGTTGAGGAGAAGGAACGCTTGGCGAGGGAATCTGCTCGCCGAGAGGCGATGGGCGATTTGCGCGAGCGTGACAAGAGGACCAGGCAGAGTGTGCTGCAAGGTCAGCAAAGCGACCTTGCCAACATCGCAAAGGGTAGTCAGGTGAAGTTTAGAATACCTTACTTTGACGTGTTTGACCCCCGCTTTGAGAACTTTGCCGTGCCTGTGGCAGTAGAAGTTTCATTGGTATATGGCGTGAACGACCTTGCCTTGTTCAACAGTATCAACAAGACACAGAACGTCAACGATGATGTTTTTCAGCAGAAGCTAAAGGGACAGGTAACCAAATTTGTCAAGGGCGTAGTGACCAATGCACCTGCTGACCATCAAATCCCCGTTCTGAAACTGGAAAGCAAGATTGTGGAGATAAGTGAGCTTGTTCAGAACTACGTCACTCCACAAGTGGAACGGCTTTTCGGCGTCAATGTGCGAAGCATTGACGTTACAAATATCGCAGTTGACAACCAAAGTAGAGGCTACCGTGAACTGAAGGCTGTGACTACCGACCTTGAGAAAGATTCTCTACAGGCTCGTTCCAGTCTTAATATTGATGCTTGGAAACGACAGCAAGAGATGAGCCTTGGCGGACAGGAGGAGATGCAACGCATGCAGTTGGAGCATCAGCGCGAGACGATGCGCATTCAGCGTGAAGAGTTGCAGCGTGCCTCGCGCCTGCAGACAGAGACCAATTTCCTCGGCGCGCATCAGGCAAACCTCAATGCTGGCGTGCAGACCGCTCAGGCAAAGGCCCAAGGCGGTATGTTCGCTCCACAAATGGCTGGAGTGCCCCCCATGCCAGGGATGGGCGGTATGCCTCCAATGCCAGGCGCTGCGCCACAGGTGAGTTATATGGTGGGTGTCAACGGGCAGCAGGTTGGTCCTTGTGACTGGAATCAGTTGCAGCAGCTCGTTCAGCAAGGCCAGCTGACACACCAGTCATACGTTTGGAAGCAGGGCATGCCGCAGTGGCAAATGGCAGGCGAGGTGATGGAGCTCACTCCTTTGTTCCAAGGCGGTGTGCCACAGATGCCGCCTATGCCTGGAATGTAATTCAACAGAACAAATACACATTAATAATCAATAATCATAAAACTATGGCAAAGAATTTGATACCCGAGGAGCTTGATGCCCTTATTAAGGAGTATTTAACCGATGGCGTTTTGACAGACAAAGAGCGCCAAGTGATTTTGAAAAAGGCAGAGGGTATGAAGCTTGATCGCGATGAGATTGACCTCTATCTTGATGCACAAGTACAGAAAATCGACCAAGCAACAGATGCTGCCGTTCGTCGTCAGAAAGGCAAAGCCTGTCCCCATTGTGGTGCCTACGTCTCTCAAATGACTGACAAGTGTCCAGAGTGTGGCCAATATATTACACCAGAGGCAACAAAGGAACTTGAAGAGATTCTTGATAACCTTGAAGAGGCACTGGTTAATATGAAATCAAGGAAAGATTTCGATAGAAACAAAGCTGTTGTAGAACGTTATGAGCGAAAAGCAAGGATGTATTATAGTAATCATCCAAAAATTAAAACATTGCTCACGGAGGTAGATGCAGAAATGAAAGTTGCAGAAAAAAAAGTAAAATCTGCAGAGCGCAAAACGACTTTTATTTCTATATTGAGAAATAAATGGATATGGGCTTGCTTACCTTTTATGTTAATTATACCTCTGTTTAATAAATGCCAAAGTGTAGGTAATACCTATTTTACTAGATCCGAAAAAGACCCATATATTTTACTGATTTTGTTATGTGTTTCTATTGGAATATTTGCGCTAGTGAGAGCAGCTCTTTCTTCCAAAAAAGACTAAATAATAACGATTATGGAAACCATCACAAAAGACGTTACACTCATCCTTAGTAGTAACAATCAAAGAAAGTATTACGTTTATCGTCTGGTTGACCCTCGTAATTTACAGACTTTTTATGTAGGAAAGGGATGTGGAGATAGGGTATTTCAACATGCTAAAGGTGTCATGTCTAAAATAGTTTTGGACGTAGATGAAGACAAATTGTCCCTGAAGGAAAAGCTAATAGCAGCAATAATAGGTGCTGGTAAGGAAGTTATTGCTATTATTCACAGACGCGGTCTAACGAACAAAGAAGCATTAGAAGTGGAGGCAGCTCTAATTGATGCTTATCCTGGACTGACAAATATCCAGCGGGGATATGGTATTGAACGTGGAGCCATGACCATTGAGGATTTGATTGCGACGTACAATATCCCGGTTTATAGTGAGCCTAACGAGAAATATGTCATCATTAAAACAACTCCTCAGTTTATCAATTCCAGGAATGGCAATCTCTATGAAGCAATTTCTCATGCTTGGCACGCTAAATTAAATAAGGCAAAGAAATACAAATATGTCTTTGCTGTAGTGAATGGCGTCGTACGTGAAGTTTACGAGGTGGATAAAGATAATGGTTGGTACCAGTTTAGTAGTGACAGAATTGCGTTTCATGGCAAGCCTACCAATGACGCCATAGCATCAGTGGTAAAAAACAAACGAATCCCAGACTATTACAAAAAGAGGGGAGCAGCTAATCCTTTCATGTATAAAAAGAAGTAAGAGACAGTGGAATGGTTTCGTTGCCAAAATCAGGTAACGTAAGCCATTCTCTTTGTATACCATCTCAACAATTGCATGATGGAGAGAACGAAAAGATTGGATAATAGAGGACAAGCCTTTCACAGATTTACCTCAGCACCTTATCAAAGGACTTTAGTGGACTGAACCCTCCCGCCAATTGAAATAAGAAAAACAGAAATTATGTCATTCATGGTCGTCAATGGGTCAGAAATGATCCGATATAACCCGTCAACATCCTCTATTGAGGCCTCCAGTTCCAGAGGCAGCTCATGGTCTATGCGCTGCAGATGCTCGGATATGGGGAATGTACGTGCGCTGACACTACACAAGGGAGAAATCATCCTTTGCTCAGACCAGGGCATCTATGCTTCTAAAAACGCAGGAAGAGCTTGGTTCAAGCGGAATGGCTCTGACAGGAAATTCGTAGATATCCAAGACATGGGCAGCGAGTTGATTGCCACCACCTCCGACGGGCATGTCTATGCTTCCTCGTCAGGTGGGTTCAGCTGGTTTAAGCGGAAATAAGGCACCATATTATTTGCAATCATTGAATTTTACGCTCCACATTACTATATTCTGAATATATGAATGAACTAAGCAACAGAGAACTGCAGGTGGCGCTGAACAAGGTGTGCTTCTCGTCGGACTTCAAGTTTTTCTTTATTGAAAGACATCATTACTGCCCTAGTGACATGACTATCAGTGTAGTGGGGGAGCCGCGCGGAGAGACGGCTGAGGCCAAGAAGTGTTTCTATCTGGCTCTCGCCATCCGCGAATATGGCTACGACAGCTCGTCGAACAGGGGTACGTCCGTCTACGATGACTTGGGTGACTACACCACTGGCAGGTTTGACTTCACCCAGGAGCATCTTGACACGGTGCTCGAATACTTTAAGACCCGCAAGCCCGAACTGTACGAGAAATACATGGATGGTGTGACCTTCTATCGAAGTGAATATGAAGAAGGGTGGGAGGAGTAACGGGCAAAAAAAACTTCACCAAATTTGTGAATTTGATAATTATTGTTTACCTTTGCACCAAGATTACGACAGATATTGTCATTGAATACGAAAAGGACTATCTTGAAGAGTTGTATAACGACGGGAAATGTACAAACAAGAAGTATCGTTTCCAGAAACAGGTCGTTACCAAATACCAGAAACGTATTGATACGTTGATGGCAGCTACTCGCTTAGAAGATTTATTCGTTTTCAATTCACTAAACTTCGAAGCACTTAACAATGGTTTTTATTCTATACAAATAGATTACCATTATCGTTTGGAGTTTAAGGTAAGGCAAGAGGGTTCTGAACCTATAGTAACAATATGTACTGTAACCGACATTACAAATCACTATCAGTAAAAACGAAGATATGAACAGAGTAACTACGCATCCTGGAGACGTGCTGAAGGAAGAACTGGAGGCAAGAGGTATCTCACAGAAGAAATTTTCTGAGGTGCTATGCATTCCTTATACACAACTTAATGAGATACTCAACGGCAAGCGTCCAGTAACAACTGATTTTGCCCTGATGATGGAGGCTGCTCTTGGCATCAACCCTGAAATGCTTATTAACATGCAGACCCGCCATAACATGTCTGTAGCCCGACAGAAGAAGTCGCTTTTGGAAAGACTGGTTAACATAAAAAGAGCATGTGCTGCAATGTTTTAGTTTAGACAGAAACTTGTTACTAAGCTTAAACATATTGAGGACTGGATGGTGGAAGCAGAATAACCGTGTAAGGATGAACCACCACCCTTTGTATGACAATAGCGCGTCGGGCTAGCTACGAGGACTTGGGCAAGCCCTTCGCCGATTTGCCACAGCACCTTATTAAGGGTCTTGAAATGGAGCTGAACCCTCCCGTCAATTTGGAATAATATAACTAGAGAATTATGTCATTAATGGTTGTCAATGGGTCTGAAATGATCCGATATAACCCATCAACAGCCTCTATTGAAACCTCCAGCTCAAGAGGCTTCTCGTGGTCTATGCGCTGCAGATGCTCGGATATGGGGAATGTGCGTGCACTGACACTGCACAAGGGAGAAATCACCCTGTGCTCAGACCAGGGCATCTATGCTTCCAAAAAAGAGTATCCGCATGTAGCCGATAGATGCCTTTGCTATCATGTTCTGTCTAAATCATTATCAGACAAACATGTGCTGCCGCAAAAGTAACTTATCCCCCCCTTGGAAAGGGGGGCAGGGGGGGATGAAACTTTGCGCAGATGGATCCCCCTCTAACTCCCCCTTTGCAAGGGGGAGAATTGAGTTACCGCAAACCCACAATCATCATTTGATGCAAAAAAGGAAAGCTTCATGCTGTTGTGCATACAGAACATATTGCAAGACATTTTGTTCTTTAAGAAAAACAAAAACAATGCTTTCAATACCTTATAAGTGTTAAATGTTCAGCACACAGAACAAATTATTGACAAAAATGTTTTGCGGGCTGAACACTTTTGATTATATTTGCAGTTGGGAATACAATTGAACAAGATTATGGAAGCACTGATTAAAAGGCATCTGAACAGGATGCAGACTGTAAAGCTTGATTTCATCAGAGGCATGATGGATGAAATCGACTGGAATGATCGCCTGCTGATGATTAAAGGACAAAAAGGTGTTGGCAAGACAACGCTCATGACGCAACGCATTCTGCAGGAGTTTGGCCCTACGAACACTACAGATGTGCTGTATGCCAGTCTGGACAACATCTATTTCAGCATGCATGGCCTTCTGGACTTTATTGAGCGATTCCATGCACAGGGTGGAAAACACCTTTTCCTGGACGAGGTGCACAAATACAATGGCTGGAGTCTGGAAATCAAGAATGCCTACGACGAGTTTGAGGATATGCACTTCGTGCTGAGTGGTTCGTCGCTGATAAACCTTACTGAAGGTGAGGCCGATTTGTCGCGTCGCTGCATCACATACACCATGTTGGGCCTTTCGTTCAGAGAGTACCTGCGGATGTTCCATCAGAAAGAGTTCTGCAAGAGAACGCTTCAGGATATTCTGACAGACGGCAACAGCTTGTGCGCAGAGGTCAATTCGCAGTTGCGCCCGCTACCACTTTTTTCAGAGTATCTTCGCTACGGCTATTATCCTTTCTTGAAAGAAGGCCAGAATAATTATTATGTACGCATAGAGAATATCGTCAATACAATCATCGAAGTGGAACTGCCCCAGATGAGGAAACTGGACATCTCTAATATTCGAAAGATAAAGTCGCTATTGGGAATCCTTTCATCAGGCGTTCCCTATACTGTCGATACGGTAAAACTGTCGTCAATGGCGGAAATCTCTCGTAACACATTGCTACAATATCTGCAGAATCTTAGTAATGCCCGACTGATTCAATTGCTCTATTCTGATGTCACCAATGTAAAACGTCTGCAAAAGCCTGACAAGATTTATTTGGAGAATACCAATATGCTGCATGCCCTAACGACCACACAGGTGAACGAAGGTACTGAGCGTGAGGTGTTTTTCATTAACCAACTATCAGCAGCCCATGTGGTGGAATACAGCAAGACTTCTGCCGACTTTACCATTGACCATCAGTACACTATTGAGGTCGGGGGGCGTTCGAAGGACGGCAAGCAGATTGCCGGCGTTGCTAATAGCTATATTGCCTCAGCCGACGAGGAGTATGTATTGGGAAACAAGATTCCCCTTTGGCTTTTCGGCTTTTTGTATTAGAAAAACACTCACAATCATTGAATTATACGCTCTACATTACTATAAATATATGAACGAACTAATTTTGTTCTTTAAGAAAGACAAAATTTCGTGAACATTTTGTTGATATCATTTTGATGTTCGGCATTATTTTTCTATCTTTGCAGCACTTTGTAGAGGCTTACTGCTACATTAGCTATGGAACAGATACAACATCTTTGCAAGGCCATCGAGGAAATGATGGGGCACAGGATGCAGTCGCCCAAGGACTTCGAACAACTGCGCGACAGCATCTACAGCCGTCTGCACGTGCTCATCAGCGTATCTACACTGAAGCGTGTGTGGGGCTATCTTGAATATAAGAGCGAGCCGCGACAGACCACCCTCGACGCTCTTGCCTACTTCCTCGGCTATGCCGACTACACCGCCTTCTGCCAGTCGCTGACAGCCGACGGCGGACAGGCCAGCAGTCCCGTGGTGAGCCGTCACATCAACGTGCGCGACGAGCTGAGGGAGGGCGACAAGCTCACCCTCTCCTGGCAGCCCGGCCGCATCTGCCATGTGCGCTACTTAGGCAACCTGCAGTTTCAGGTGGTCAGTAGTGAGAAGACGCGTCTGAAAGCCGGCGACTACTTCCAGTGCAGCCTCATCATGGAGGGCGAGCCGCTCTACCTGAGCAACCTTCTACAGCAGGGACGCATGGCTACGAACTACGTCTGCGGAAAGCGTGGCGGCATCCGCTTCGACAGATAACCCGACCACCATGCCAGTGCCCACAGACAACACAGGAAGCAGCGTGTCGGCCTACATGACCGAGAGCTACGAGGGACTGGACAGGGCGTTCAGCGAAGTGAGCGCACTGCCCTCGCGAAGTTATTGCGACCTCTACCGTGCCAAGCGCTACGGGCGGTGGTACCTGCTGAAATGTCTGAAACAGGAACATGCCGGCGATGCTGTCTACCAGCAGCTGCTGCGCAAGGAGATAGAGGTGCTGATGCGCCTGCAGCACCCTGGCGTGATGCAGGCCGTAGGCATGGAGACGGTGGTGCTGCCCGGGCGGGGAAGTGTCACATGCGTCGTGGCCGAGTGGATCGACGGCATGACACTGGCCGAATACCTGAAGAGCAACCCTCCGCTGAAGCAGCTGCGGCGCATCGCCTTAGAACTGGCCGAGGCGCTGGCATACGTGCACCAACAGCAGGTGGTGCACCGCGACGTGAAGCCCTCAAACGTGATGATCACCCACAACGGCGGCTACGTGAAGCTGATTGATTTCGGACTGGCCGACACCGACAGCCACGCCATCCTGAAGCAGCCCGCCGGCACCCTGCGCTATATGGCTCCCGAACAGGCACATCTGACACAGGCCGACGTGCGCAATGACATCTACTCACTGGGCGTCATCCTCCAGGAGATGAACGGCTTGGGCCGCGTGGTGCCCCGGCGTATAGTCAATCGCTGCCTGGCGCCCATTGAGCATCGGTGGCAGAACACAGAGGCACTGGTGGATGCGCTGAAGCAGAGCAGCCGCCGGCGCCGCTGGCTTTATATAGGGGCTGCCCTGGCGCTGGTGGCCTTCATCGTGGGCCTGCTGGTGTGGCAGATACGCCACCTGCAGCAGAAGGCCGACGACATGGAGAGCAATGCTACGGCGATGAGCCGGCAGCTACGCATACTGAGGCACGAAATCATCGACTTCGACGACCCGGAGGTGAAGCGCAAGTGCATCGCCCACTGGGACACCGACCACGACGGCGAGCTGAGCTACGACGAGGCAGCTGCCGTGACATCGCTCGACAGCGTGTTCACCGCCGACCGCAGCATCGCCTCATTTCATGAGTTGCAGTTCTTCACTGGTCTCGAAGCCATCGGCCGCGATGCCTTTCACGGCTGTACGGCGCTGCGCCAGCTGACCCTTCCCCGCCATGTGCGCTTCATCCAGCAGAACGCCTTCCGAGGCAGCGGGCTGCAGATGCTCACCGTGCCCAGCTCGGTGGTGGGCATTGGCGACCACTGCTTAGACGACTGCCCGGTGCTGCAGACCGTGGTGTTCGAGGCCATGCTACCCGCCACCAACGTAGGCGTCAGTCCCTTGCAGGGCTGTACAGCGCTATCCGACATCTTCGTGCAGAAATACATAGACATCAGCATTAAGAACCGCGTAGAATGGGAGGTGCTGCGCCCGCTGATGAAAACGCATATTGTTTTTGCCGATGCCGAAGTGAAGGCTATCTGCCTGAAATACTGGGACAAGAACGGTGATGGCGAGCTGCAGATAGACGAGGCACAGGCTGTGACGGGCCTCAACGCCGCCTTCTGCCGTAATCCCGTGATAGAGCATTTCGACGAGCTGCGTTTCTTCACTGGCCTGCACGAGATAGGCACGGGCGACTTTGACCATTGCCTTTCCCTGCGTAGCATCCAGTTGCCTGTCACCATCACCAGCATCAGGGCATGGGCCTTCAACAGGTGCTCTGCACTCGAGCACATCGACCTGCCAGAGCGGCTGCAAACCATCGAGCACGATGCCTTTATAAACTCAGGTCTGCGCTCCATCCATATTCCTGCTGCCACCACCAGCATCGCCACCACGGCGGTAACCGCCTGTGAGCAACTGACCAGCGTGGTGGTGAGCCCCGACAACCCTGTCTACGACAGCCGCGACAGCTGCAACGCCATTATCGAGACGCAAACGAACATGATGGTGTCGGGCAGTGCGGCGGCCACCATTCCCCGCAGCGTCATCAGCTTGAGCGACGAGTGCTTCAACTTCTTCAATCCCAAGGAGCTCACCATCCCTGCACAGATTACCCGCATCGGACCTTGGTCGCTGGCCACCTACGTGGAACGCCTCTACTTAGAGTCGCCCGTGCCGCCCGCCTTCGACTCGCAGGGCGGACAGCTACGCCTCATTGAGCCTCCTAATGAAAATGACCCCTACCCTGACATGGTTATATACGTGCCGGCCGGCTCAGCCGAGGCTTACCGTCAGGCAGAGGGATGGAGTGAGCTCGCCGACTATATAGAGGAATACCAGTAGCATTGTATCTTCCGCCTTTTCGGTTGGTAGGTGTGCACGAATACGTGCACCACCCGACCAGTGGGCAGGTCAGGGATGGGATTAGGCTTAGTTGCGTAGCTAATTAGGTCAGTTTGTTTTTTTCTAAGTCCGCTTAGCGGAACAATAATGGCGTTCAGAAATAAGAAATTCAACTTTCGCAAGTTTTGGAGTTAAAGACAATAGTTTTTTATGGATTTCAACCCATGTGAGAATCCTGCAGTTTCAAGGCATAATGGGTTTTAAAAGTTTCCTGCCGAGAAACCATCGGTTTCTCGGCAGGAAACCAAAGGTTTCTCGGCAGGAAACCTAATGCATAAAAGCCCCAGATGGCAAAAAGATACATGCTGTACGGATGGAGTGACATAGATAGCGTCGCAACTAAGCCCAATTCCATCCGTACAGCACGAACTTTTTTTGGCAATGATATAGCAGTTGACCTATTCATGCGCAGCCATCCCCTCCCTTCAAGGGGAGGGGTTAGGGG
>JAEEGF011845796.1_pt1 | contig 64952 bp, 50 predicted proteins | sample 9134171 | NCBI WGS metagenome assembly JAEEGF01 (sample SAMN16246542, study PRJNA631951) | gut metagenome | biome: gut microbiome; feature: rumen; material: AP-attached | host: Bos | place: Iran: Karaj | collected 2018-10 | reverse complement strand
GTCTGGCCAAGCACATGAGCGAGCACCAGTGCGTGTATAGCCGAGACATCATCGAGGGTGTGCTCATCAAGATGGCGAGCTGCATGATCGAGCTCATCGCACAGGGCAACCCCATCAAGATCGACGGACTGGGTATCTTCTGGCCTACCGTTGAGAGCACCAAGGAGGGTATCACCAGGGCAGCTCTGCTGGAGGGTAAGTGGAACGCGAACACCTACGTGAAGGGCGTGCATATCCGCTTCCGTCCTGAGGGTGTCAGCGATGATGACATCACTTCGAGAACCTTCAAGGATATGTGTTCGCTGAGCACTTATGGCGTGGAGGAGAAGATTGATCTGACGCCGGAGGAGAGCGATCCGAGCAAGAAGAAGTACATCAAGAAGGTGACGCCGCTGGAGGACTGGATCGCGGAGCAGAAGGCGCAGAACCCCTAATCACTTGCGGCGGGGCCTCTCGCTAGGGTCAGGGCCTGACGAGAAAGTCGCAAGCGACTTTACGTCAGTACCAGACCCCATCGAGAGGCGGTTGCGGCAGTGCCAGACCCCAGTGAGAGGCGATGCGGCGGAAGAAGCACAGAATTTCAGAATTAAAAAAGATTTGAAAAGGAAATGAAAAAGCGTATTGTTGAGATTGCAGTGAAGGTAGTAGTAGCTGCACTCACGGCCTTCTTGACGGCCATCACGACCACTTCGTGCCTGGGGCACGGGCCGATCATACTCTGAATAATTGGGGCTCGCAGTATCAATCTGCGAGCCCTTTAAGATGTTTTGTGAATAGTATTTTGTTTTCCTATTTCTTTTCCTTTTCCCGAATGTGCTCCTCGTATTCAGCCAGTTCACGTTCACCGATATGGGCCAGCCCGTAATGCTCGTCGTGCTGCGAGAAGTCGAGACCTACCTTTTCGCTGAAGGCCGACACTCGCATGGGGATCAGACTGTCGATAAGCTTGTAGCCCAGCCAACTCATGACGAAGGTGTAGACAAACACGATGACGATGGCCAGCAGATGATAGAGGAAAATCACAAAACCATCCCATGTGCCGGCAATCAGACCCTCCTGGATGAAGATACCCGTCAGCACCGTACCGAAGATACCGCCTGTGCCATGTGTGGGGAACACATCGAGCGCATCGTCAATGCTACTGCGCGAACGCCAGTAAACAGCAACGTTACAAATCAGCGTGATGACAAATGCGATAAAGATGCTCTGGCCCACGGTGACATAACCAGCCGATGGCGTGATGGCCACCAGACCAACCACACAACCCACGGCAGCACCCATGGCCGACGGCTTGCGACCTCGCAGACAGTCGAAGAAGATCCATGTCATCATCGCCGTTGCCGAGGCGGTGTTCGTATTCAGGAACGCCTTGATGGCCTGTCCGTCAGCATGGAGCGACGAACCTGCGTTGAAACCAAACCATCCCAACCACAGCATCGCAGCACCCAACAGTACAAAGGGAATGTTAGCCGGCTCGCTCTTGCGTGTCTCTGCCTTGCGTCGTCCAAGATAGATGGCACCAGCCAATGCAGCCACACCCGAAGAGGCATGCACCACAATACCACCCGCAAAGTCGATGACTCCCCATTTCATGAACAATCCCTCAGGATGCCAAGTCATGTGGGCCAGCGGACAGTAGATGACGAAGAAGAAAAACATCATGAAGAACATATAGGCCGAGAAACGTACACGCTCAGCAAACGAACCCGTAATCAACGATGGTGTGATGATGGCGAACTTCATCTGGAAGAGGGCGAACAGGGCCAACGGAATCGTGGCACCGCCCAGGATGTTGCCTGCCGGTGTGGTATATACCGCACCACCCACGCCGTGAAACATCAGGAATGTCAGGGGATTACCGATAACGCCTCCGATATCATCGCCGAAGCACAGTGAGAAGCCTACGACCACCCACAACACAGAGATCAATCCCATCGCGATAAACGACTGCAACATGGTGCTGATCACGTTCTTCGCACCCACCATGCCGCCATAGAAGAACGACAGTCCGGGGGTCATCATCAGCACAAAAATAGTGGCGGTAATCAGCCAAGCCACATCAGCAGCAGAAATCACAGACCAGTCACAATCGAAAGTAGGCTCTCCTACTGCCAGACCAGCAACGGCTATTAGTGACATCGCTGTCATTAAGATTATCCAACGTCTTTTTACCTTCATAGTTCTTACCATTCGTTTTGATTCGGGTGCAAAATCGCAAAAGAGGGGGTCCAACCTGGCAAAAGAAGTTATGGATGCAGCGTAAAACCAAATACCAGGTATGCTTTTTGTGTACACGGGTTAGCCGTAACCTGTCCGAAAACAGGGATCGAGAACGAGTCGGTGATCTTGATCTCCTTGTCGGCCCTTAGCGTCAGGTTGGTGACGGCAAAGCCCGTCGTTCCATAGAAATCGGTGGCATAAGGAACGGCACCAGCGGTTGCAGTCCAGTCAACTGTAGCAAGCTTGAATGGGACGGCTACTTCTGCATAACTGCTGTAGGCCCGCTTGCCGTTCTTGTTAAAGCCATCGTTGCCCGCGAAGTTGGTGAACCACTGAACAGAGAGCACTCCGAAATCGTAACCGATGTTTGCCTCAAAGATGTGGTTCGTGTTGTGGGCATCATATTTGAAGTAGCGGCTATCCGGATCAAGACCTACGCTGAACCAGTAGTCGGTAATGCCGATGTTAAAACCGCCAGCCGAGTAGGCTAATGTCAGGTCAAACTCCTTCGTATCGTCAGGGTTGGTGATTCCGTAACTACCCCATGCCGTCAGACTCAGGCCTTTATATCCCACACCGATCGTAGGCTGAACTGCTGCACTTCCGGCATCCAAACCACGCCAGATATAACTACTTACGATATCTCCACTAATCGTTGTCTCAATCTTTTCTTTCTCCTGTGCATGGGTGGTCGCCACTGCGAACAGACCCAATGCGAACAAAACAATCTTTTTCATAATTCCAAATTCTTAATGAAACTCTTAATTCAAAATTCTAAATTCTTAATTAGTTATAGCATGCCTCTCCATGCTCGTAGATATCGAGGCCTTCCTCTTCAATTCGCTTGTCAACACGCAGGCCGTGCAACTTCTTGATGCCATAGAACAGGACAAATCCACAGGCAGCAGCCCAGAGGTCGATCACCAGGATGCCAAAACACTCAGCGCCGAAGAATCCCCAGCCAAAGCCGTAGAAGGCACCGTTTGATGTTGACAGCAGACCAGTCATCAGGGTACCGAGGATACCGCAGACACCATGTACAGACGAAGCACCTACGGGATCGTCAATGTGCAGCACGTGGTCGATAAACTCGATAGAGTAAACCAGTACAATACCACAGACAAGACCGATGATCACAGCACCTAAAGGCGACACGAGGTCACAACCAGCAGTAATTCCCACGAGGCCTGCCAGCACACCGTTCAGCGTCAGAGAGAGCGAAGGCTTGCCATACTTGATATAGGTGAGGAACATTGTTGCCACACCACCTGCAGCAGCTGCCAGGTTCGTTGTCAGGAACACATGAGAGATGGCAATACGGTTCACCTCACCACTTGCAGCCAGCTGAGATCCAGGGTTGAAGCCGAACCACCCCAACCAGAGGATGAATACACCCAAGGAAGCCATCGTGAGGTTGTGACCAGGGATAGCACGACTTTTACCATCCTCGCTGTACTTGCCGATACGGGGACCTAACGCCAATGCACCAATCAGAGCCAGCACACCGCCTACGCTATGGACGATGGCAGAACCTGCGAAATCGTGGAACACATCACCGAAGGTGCTCATCATAAAACTGTCAGCCGCATCGTTGCAAAGCCAGCCGCCGCCCCATGTCCAGTGACCCTCTATCGGGTAGATGAACAATGAGATCACAGCACTATAAACCATATACATCGAGAACTTCGTGCGCTCGGCCATAGCACCAGAAACGATCGTAGCACTGGTGGCACAGAACACCGTCTCGAAGATCAAGAATCCTTCTACAGGCAGATCGCCTTTGTAGAAACTCAGGTCACCCCAGTTGGGAGCACCAATAAACCCTGCACCCTCGCTGCCGAACATAAAGCCGAAGCCGAGGAAGAAGAACAAGAGCGAACCGAACATAAAGTCGACAAAGTTCTTCATCAGGATGTTCGCCGTGTTCTTACTACGCGTAAAACCAGCCTCACACAGCGCAAAGCCCGGCTGCATCCAGAAAACCAACATGGCTGCCAACAGCATCCATACAGTATCGAGTGATAATCCAATTTCGTTCATAATCTTTGCATTTTACATGTTTTACATTTTTACATTACTTCTTGTCGCGCAGCACGGTGTCGCCATGTTCGCCCGTGCGGATACTCCAGGTGTCGATCATGTCGCTCACGAAGATGCGACCGTCGCCCACCTCGCCTGTATGCGCCACATCGAGGATGACCTTCACCGTAGGCTCCACCAGCGGATCGCGGCACACGATGGTCAGCGCCACGCGCTCGATTACATCCGTAGAATACTGCACGCCACGATAGATACGTTCCTGCCGGCTCTGGCCGATGCCGTGCACGTTATGGTACTCGAACCAGTCGATATCCGACTGCAACAGCGCCTCCTTCACATCCTCGAACTTCGTCTTACGGATAATTGCTTCAATTCTTTTCATACGCTTTGTTTCTTTTTACCTTATTTATTATTACTAACACTCTTCCTCTGTTGAGGATTACATTTCGATAATTATCGAGTGCAAAGGTAGTGCATTTTGATGCATATTTAATCAAATTCCTTGCATTTTGATTGTTAAATCGCTCTTCATCTGTCATTTTGTCGAAACAGATATACTATTCCGACGCCATTTCCTTACACTATGATTGATAATAAGCCATTTTCATTGCAAAACGTCAGCAATCCACATATTGTGTGCGGACACGCTGCTCACCGTGCTTTTCTCATGGATGACAAAGCTTTGATTTTTGAGCAAAATGACAAAATGTATAGAATACACCAAAAGAAACAGTCATTTGATATCAGTATGACAGAAAACTAGCCAAAATTATAGCAAAATGTCAGAAAAACCAATTTTTAAGAATGAAAACGAAAGCAAAACGGCGGATAATCGGCCAAAACGATATAACTTTGCAGCCGAAAACAGACAAAGTGTTAGTTAAAGTAAGGATAATATGACAAATTGCAAACTTCAAGTACAAAAACAGGAGCAGCACAAAGGTCTCTATCAAACAGCCTACGAGCACGATGCATGCGGTGTGGGTATGGTAGTCAACATTCACGGCGGTAAGAGCCATGAACTGGTGGATCATGCGCTGAAGGTGCTTGAGAACATGGAACATCGTGGCGCCGAGACGCGCGACAAGACCGGCGACGGTGCCGGTATTATGGTTCAGATTCCCCATGAGTTTATTCTGCTGCAAGGCATCCCCGTACCTGAGAAAGGAACTTATGGCACAGGACTGGTGTTTCTGCCCAAGGACGAACAGGCCCAGCAGGATATCCTCTCAGTGATGATTGAGGAGATTGAGCGCGAGGGGCTGCAGCTGATGCATCTGCGCACCGTACCTACGAACCCGGAGGTGCTGGGAGCAGCGGCCCGTGAGGTAGAGCCAGACATCAAGCAGCTCTTCGTGAAAAGAGGGCTCTCCCCCGTCCCCTCTTCAGGCAGAGAAGGCGGCGACTATGCCCAGGATGAGGAAGCCGAACTCAACAGGAAACTATATACCATCAGGAAAAAGATTGAGCGCAGGATAGACGATAAGGACTTCTATATCTGTTCACTCTCCAGCAAGAACATTATTTATAAAGGTATGCTGACGAGCGGACAGCTGCGCCGCTACTTCCCTGACTTGTCGAATGACTACTTTACAAGCGGACTGGCGCTGGTGCACTCGCGTTTCAGCACAAACACATTCCCGACGTGGTCGCTGGCCCAGCCCTTCCGCTTGTTGGCACATAACGGTGAGATCAACACCATTCGCGGCAATCGCGGCTGGATGAAGGCGCGCGAGAGTGTGCTCAGCAGCGAGGCCTTGGGCGACATCAAGGGCCTGAGCCCCATCGTGCAGGAGGGCATGAGCGACTCTGCCTCGCTCGACAACGTGTTTGAGTTCCTCATGATGAGCGGACTCTCGCTGCCCCAGGCAATGGCCATCCTCGTGCCGGAATCGTTCAACGACAAGAACCCCATCAGTGAGGATCTGAAGGCATTCTATGAGTACCACTCTATCCTGATGGAGCCTTGGGACGGTCCTGCAGCACTGCTCTTCAGCGACGGTCGCTATGCGGGTGGCATGCTCGACAGAAACGGTCTGCGCCCCAGTCGTTACACGATTACCAAGCAGGGACTGATGGTGGTGGCCTCAGAGGTGGGCGTGATGGATTTCGAGCCGGGTGATGTCGTCGCCAAAGGGCGTCTGCAGCCAGGAAAGATCCTGCTCGTCGATACCCAGGAAGGCAGGATCTACTACGATGGCGAGATCAAGGAGCAGCTGGCCAAAGCCCATCCTTACCGGGAGTGGCTGAACGAGAACCGCGTACAGCTGGAGAAACTCAAGAGCGGCCGAAAGGTGGACAACAGCGTCAGCGATCTTGGGCGCAGGCTGGTGCAGTTCGGCTATGGTCAGGAGGACATCGACAAGACCATCATCCCGATGGCCACTGCAGGTCAGGAACCTGTGGCAGCGATGGGTAACGACACGCCGCTGGCAGTGATCAGCGATCGTCCGCAGGTGCTCTTCAACTATTTCCGCCAGCAGTTCGCCCAAGTGACGAACCCCGCCATCGACCCCATTCGCGAGGAGCTGGTGATGAGTCTCACGGAATACATCGGTGCCGTAGGTACCAACATCCTGACGCCCGATGCCTCAAACTGCAAGATGGTCCGTCTGCCTCAGCCAATATTGACCAACACACAACTCGATATATTATGCAACATCCGCTACAAGGGCTTCAAGACCATCAAGCTCCCCATGACCTTCAGCATCTCTCCAAACAGAGCGGAGGGCGACTATGCACAGGCGGGAGAGGATTTACGAGCTGCGCTCGACAAACTCTGCAAGGATGCAGAAAAGGCGGTGGATGACGGTTATAACTACATTATCCTCACCGACAAGTGCGACTTAGTCCCCCTCTCTGATTGGAGAGAGAACGGGGGAGAGGCCTACATCCCGTCGCTGCTGGCTGTGAGCGCCGTGCACCACTATCTGATCAATGTGGGCAAGCGCGTGCAGACGGCGCTGATCGTAGAGAGTGGCGAGATCCGCGAGACGATGCATGCAGCCCTGCTGTTGGGCTACGGTGCCTCAGCCTTATGTCCCTATATGACCTTCGCCATCCTCGACGACTTGGTGAAGCGCAACAAGATACAAGAAGAATATGCAACGGCCGAGGCGCACTACATCAAGGCCGTAGACAAAGGCCTGAAGAAGATCATGAGTAAGATGGGCATCTCTACCATCCGCTCATACCGTGGTGCGAAGATCTTTGAGAGCATCGGACTGGGTGAGGATCTGCTGCGCCGTTATTTCGGCACGGAGGTGAGCACCATCGGCGGCATCGGACTGAAAGAGATTGCCCGCGACGCCATCCGTCTGCAAGCAGAATCGTGTTCTGCCCCCACGCTGAAGAACAACGGACTGTTTGCCTGGCGCAAAGACGGCATCAAGCACGCCTGGAACCCCGAGACAATTGCCAAGCTGCAACTGGCCACACGGCAGGGCAGCTATGAGAAGTTCAAGGAGTGGGAAAAACTCGTCGACGAGAAGGAATCGCCTATCTTCATCCGCGACTTCTTCAGCTTCAAGCGTGCAGACAAGCCCACGCCCATTGACGAGGTAGAGTCCGTAGAGAGCATCGTGAAGCATTTCGTGACAGGTGCCATGAGTTTCGGTGCCCTGAGTATTGAGGCCCATGAGGCACTGGCGCTGGCCATGAACAAACTTGGCGCCCGAAGCAACACTGGCGAGGGCGGTGAGGACAACGCCCGCTATCACACAGAAGTGGACGGCGTCAGTCTGAGCAGTAAGACGAAGCAGATAGCCAGCGGACGTTTTGGCGTGACGGCAGAGTATCTGGTAAATGCAGAAGAGATACAGATCAAGGTGGCTCAGGGTGCGAAACCCGGTGAGGGCGGACAGTTGCCTGGCTTCAAGGTCAACGACATCATCGCCAAGACGCGTCACGCCATTCCAGGTATCTCGCTCATCTCGCCGCCGCCTCATCACGACATCTACTCTATCGAAGACCTGGCACAGCTCATCTTCGATCTGAAGAATATCAACCCCACGGCTGCCGTCAGCGTCAAACTGGTAGCAGAGAGTGGTGTAGGAACAATTGCCGCCGGTGTGGCGAAGGCAAAGGCCGATCTCATTGTGATCAGCGGTGCCGAGGGTGGTACTGGTGCCTCGCCTGCTTCGAGCATGCGTTTTGCGGGCATCTCACCCGAGATAGGACTCGCCGAGACGCAACAGACGCTGGTGATGAATGGCTTGCGGAATCAGGTACGTCTGCAGACTGACGGTCAGCTGAAGACTGCCAAGGACGTGATTATCATGGCGATGCTGGGTGCCGACGAGTTCTCGTTTGGTACGTTGCCGCTGATCGTGCTGGGTTGCGTGATGATGCGTAAGTGTAATACGAATACCTGTCCGATGGGTGTCGCTACCCAGAATCCTGAACTGCGCAAGCACTTCGAAGGGCGTGCCGAGTATGTGGTGAACTACTTCACGTTCCTGGCTCAGCAGGTACGCGAATATCTGTCAGAGATCGGCGTACATAGTCTGAAGGAGATTATCGGGCATACGGAATTCATTGAAGCCGCCCCCAATGGCGCGGATGCTTCCAATGGTGCGGATGCCAAGTGGCGGACGATAGATTTCGGGCGGTTGCTGCATAGGCCTGAAAGGCGAAAGATGGACGGCGACACGCCGGCAATGGACACACAGGCACTCTATTGGGATCGCGGGGCTTACACGCAGGTGACAGGCGTCTTGGATGAGCGGATCATCAAAGATGCACAAGCAGCGATAGACCATCAGGAGGAGGTGACACTCGACTACGCCATCAAGAATACCGATCGTGCCTTAGGTACGATGCTCAGTGGCGTCATCGCCAAGAAGTACGGTGAAGAGGGATTGCCCGATGCTACGATCAAGATTAAGTTCAAGGGGTCGGCAGGTCAGAGCTTTGGTGCCTTCGCCGTGAAAGGGTTGGACATCCGTCTGGAAGGTGAGACCAACGACTATTTCGGCAAGGGACTCAGTGGTGGCCGTATCTCTATTCTGCCTCCAGCCCGCAGGAGCGATGACTACAAAGCCGAAGAGAACATCATTGCCGGAAACACAGGACTCTATGGTGCCACCAGCGGCGAACTCTATATCAACGGTAAGGTGGGCGAGCGCTTCGGTGTGCGTAACTCTGGCGCCATCGCCGTGATTGAGGGTGCTGGCGACCACTGTTGCGAGTATATGACTGGTGGCCGTGTGGTGGTATTGGGCAAGACAGGGCGCAACTTCGCCGCCGGCATGAGTGGTGGCGTCGCATACGTCTACGACCCGGACCATACCTTCGACTATTTCTGTAATATGGATATGGTAGAGCTCTCGCTCGTAGAGGACAGTGTTTCGCGTAAGGAACTGCTCGAGCTCATCCGCCAGCACTATCTGCACACAGGCAGTGCCCTCGCAGGGCGTATGCTCGACGACTGGCATCGCTATATCGAAGACTTCATCCAGGTAGTACCCATCGAGTACAAACGGGTGCTCGAAGAGGAGAAGATGGCCCGTCTGCATGAAAAGATTGCCGACATCCAGCGAGACTACTAAGGGAAAATGTAAAAATGTAAAAAAACAAATTTTTCAATATGGGTAATCCGAAAGCATTTTTAGAGATACATCGTCAGGAGGCTGGTTACCGCCCCATTCACGATAGAATCCACGACTTTGGCGAGGTGGAACAGACGCTGAGCACCCGCGAGCGTAAATTGCAGGCCTCGCGCTGTATGGACTGTGGCGTGCCCTTCTGCCACTGGGCTTGTCCGCTGGGCAATAAGGCACCAGAATGGAACGATGCGCTATACAAAGGAGACTGGGAGCTGGCTTATCGCCTGCTCAATAGTACCAATCCCTTCCCAGAGTTCACAGGCCGCATCTGTCCTGCACTCTGCGAGAAAGCCTGTGTGCTCAACCGTTTTAACCATGAGCCGACCACGAACCGCGAGGATGAGTGCGCCATCACTGAGGCAGCCTTCCGCGAAGGGTATATCACGCCACGCACCGACATCAAGCGCAATGGCAAGAAGGTGGCCGTCATCGGTGCAGGTCCTGCAGGACTCGCTGCTGCCAACGAGCTGAACCTGAGGGGCTACACGGTGACTGTCTTCGAGAAAAACGAAGCTGCCGGAGGCCTGTTGCGCTACGGCATCCCCAACTTCAAGCTTAACAAGGCCGTCATCGACCGTCGCATCAGCATCCTGGAGGCCGAAGGCATCACGTTCAAATATGGAATAGAAGCCTCCCCCATCCCCCTCCAAAGGGAGGGGGCTCTCAGTGGCGCAGATGCTCCCCTCCTTTTGGAGGGGTCGGGGGAGGCTTACTCCGCCGTCGTCATCGCATCGGGCACTCCTACGGCGCGCGACCTCAAGGCCCCCGGGCGCGAACTCAAGGGCATACACTTCGCCCTCGAACTGCTCTCGCAGCAGAACCGCGTTCTAGCGGGTATGGAATTCTCCAAGGATGAACGCATCACTGCCAAGGGGAAGGACGTGCTCGTGATCGGCGGCGGTGATACGGGCAGCGACTGTATCGGCACTGCCCATCGCCAAGGCTGCAAGAGCGTCACACAGATAGAGATCATGCCTAAGCCCGTAGAAGGTCCAGAGGATCCGCAGAACCCTTGGCCAAACTGGCCACGAACCCTCAAGACGACTTCAAGCCACGAGGAAGGATGTACCCGTCGTTGGAACATCAACACCCTGGAGTTCTTGGGTGAGAATGGCAAACTGACGGGTGTCAAGGTGCAGGAAATAGACTGGAAGCCCAATCCTGAAGGCGGGCGCCCCATCATGGTAGAGAAAGGCGAGCCCGAGATCATCAAGGCCGAGCTGGTGCTCCTGGCCATGGGATTCCTCAAGCCGGAACATCCGGCGTATCCTGAGAACGTGTTCATCTGTGGCGACAGTGCCAACGGTGCCTCGCTCGTAGTGCGTGCGATGGCCAGCGGACTCCAGACAGCCCAGAAAGTAGACAGTTTCCTCAGGACTCAGCAAACAAAAAGTTGAATTTCTTTGGCCGTTTCTGACTTTTTGCTTAACTTTGCACCCGAAAACGTTGCAAAAGGATAGCAAACTCTAAAAATAGATAGCAATATGAAAGAAAAGATAAGGTTTACCAAAATGCATGGTTGCGGCAATGACTACATTTATGTCAACCTGATGGAGCAAGAGATCTCCAATCCGGAGGCAGCAGCCGTCGCCTGGAGCGACCGCCACAAGGGTATCGGTTCTGACGGACTGGTGCTCATCGACCGCAGCCACATGCCGGAAGCCGACTTCTCGATGCGTATTTTCAATGCAGACGGTTCTGAGGCCATGATGTGCGGCAATGCCAGCCGTTGCATCGGGAAATACCTCTATGAACGCGGACTGACGAATCAGACGAAAATACGGCTATTGACACTCTCAGGCGTGAAGACACTCCTGCTCGACGTGAAGGACGGTACGGTGGAGAACGTCACGGTAGACATGCTTGAACCCGCATTCGAGGACGAAAGCCTGTTCATAGCCCATCGTGGCATCGATAAAGGCGTGTTTGTATCCATGGGCAACCCCCACTACGTCATCTTCACCGAGCATATCGATCAGGTGGGAGAGACGGGGCGCATCCTTGAACAGCATCCCGCTTTTCCGGAGCGATGCAACATCGAGTTTGCGCGTGTAGAAAGTCAGGATGTCATCCGCACCCGCGTTTGGGAACGAGGCAGCGGCATCACCCTGGCATGCGGCACGGGGGCTTGCGCCACCGCCGTCGCAGCAGCACTGACAGGAAGGGCAGGACGCAGATCGCAGATCGTGATGGACGGCGGAACGCTTACCATCGAATGGCGGGAATCCGACAATCACGTCTACATGACAGGCCCTGCAACTTTCGTCTTCGACGGAGAAATATAAACGACAAAGCGAAAACAACATAAAAACAATGGCACTAGTAAACATTCATTTCCTGAACCTGCAGAACAACTATCTGTTCGCCGACATTGCCAAGAAGGTGAATGCCTTCAAGGTGATGCACCCCAAGGCCGACGTTATCTCACTAGGCATTGGCGACGTGACACAGCCGCTGGCACCAGCCGTTGTCGAAGCCATGCACAAGGCTGCCGACGAGATGGGCACTGCCGAGGGTTTCCACGGATACGGTCCTGAGCAGGGTTACGATTTCTTGCGCGAGGCGATTCTGAAGAACGACTTCCTGCCGCGAGGCGTCCACCTCGGCGTCGACGAGATCTTCATCAACGACGGCGCAAAAAGTGACACCGGCAATTTTCAGGAACTATTGCATTGGGATAACTTCATTGGCGTGACCGATCCCATCTACCCGGTCTATATAGACTCCAACGTGATGATCGGGCGGTGCGGCATCTATCAGGAAGGCCGATGGACGAATGTGCGGTATATGCCCTGCACGGCAGAGAACGGCTTCGTGCCGCCACTCCCCTCAGGAAGACCCGTTGACGTGATATACCTCTGTTACCCCAACAACCCGACGGGAACAGTCATCACCAAGCAGGAATTGCGCAAGTGGGTGAATTATGCCCTGAAGAACGACGCCCTGATCCTCTACGATGCCGCCTATCAGGCCTATATCCGCAATCCGGAGATACCCCACAGCATCTATGAGATCCGCGGTGCGCGAAAATGCGCCGTCGAGTTTCACTCCTTCTCAAAGACGGCTGGCTTCACGGGTGTCCGTTGCGGCTATACAGTGGTACCGAAGGATGTAAGCGTCTCCACTTTCGAGGGCGAGCGCATCCCGCTGAACCAGTTATGGCTGCGCCGACAGTGTACGAAATTCAACGGCACGAGCTATATCTCACAACGCGCTGCCGAGGCCATCTACACCCCAGAGGGCCGTCAACAGATACAGGCGACGATCGACTACTATATGGACAACGCCCAGCGGATGCTCACCAGGCTGCGTGCCCTTGGCTATGAGGTCTATGGCGGTGAGAATGCCCCTTATATCTGGATGCGCACCCCCGACAGCATGGGATCCTGGCAGTTCTTCGAGGCACTGCTCTATGGGGCCAACGTTGTCTGTACCCCGGGCGTCGGTTTCGGCCCCAGCGGCGAAGGATACGTGCGCTTCACCGCCTTCAGCAGTCACGAAAAGACAGAAGAAGCATTAACGAGAATAGAAAACTGGACAAAACAACATTAAACACAAACAATTATGGAAGCATTAAGATTTCAGGTTGTCGGTGAGGCATTCAAGAAGAAGCCCCTCGACGTAAAAAAACCAAGTGAGAGACCGGCGAAGTACTTTGGCAAGAAGGTCTTCAACCGTGAGAAGATGTACAAGTATCTGCCAAAGGATGTCTACGAGACGATGATCGACGTGATGGACAACGGCGCGCGCCTGGACCGTCAGGTGGCCGATGTCGTGGCAGAAGGCATGAAGCAGTGGGCCACGGAGAACGGTGTGACCCATTATACACACTGGTTCCAGCCGCTGACAGAAGGTACTGCCGAGAAACACGACTCGTTTATCGAGCACGACGGCAAGGGCGGTATGGTAGAAGAGTTCACAGGCAAACTGCTCGTGCAGCAGGAGCCCGACGCCTCGTCATTCCCCTCAGGCGGTATCCGCAGCACGTTCGAAGCCCGTGGCTACTCGGCATGGGATCCCACGTCGCCCGTATTCATCATAGACGATACACTCTGTATCCCCACCGTGTTCATCTCCTACAGCGGTGAGGCACTCGACTACAAGGCTCCCCTGCTCCGCGCCCTTCATGCCGTGAACGTGGCAGCCACCGACGTGTGCCATTACTTCGATCCCAGCGTCAAGAAGGTCACCTCTAACCTCGGATGGGAGCAGGAATACTTCTTGGTGGACGAAGGACTCTACGCTGCACGCCCTGACCTGCTCTTGACAGGACGCACGCTGATGGGACACGACAGCGCCAAGAACCAGCAGATGGACGACCACTATTTCGGCTCTATCCCCGAGCGTGTGGCTGCCTTCATGCGCGAGCTGGAGATCGAGGCACTCGAACTGGGCATTCCCTGCAAGACCCGCCACAACGAGGTGGCGCCCAACCAGTTTGAGCTGGCGCCTATCTTCGAGGATACCAATCTGGCCGTCGACCACAACATGCTGCTCATGTCTGTCATGAAGAAGGTGGCCCGCAAGCATGGCTTCCGCGTGCTGCTGCACGAGAAGCCCTTCGCAGGCATCAACGGTAGTGGTAAGCACAACAACTGGTCGTTGAGCACAGACAATGGCGTGCTGCTCCACGCACCTGGCAAGACTGCCGAGGCCAACCTCCGCTTCGCCACCTTCATCGTAGAGACCCTGATGGGTGTCTATAAGCACAACGGACTGCTGAAAGCCTCGATCATGAGTGCCACCAACGCCCATCGTCTGGGTGCCAACGAAGCACCGCCTGCCATCGTCAGCTCATTCCTCGGCAAGCAGGTGAGCGAACTGCTCGACCACATCGAGAAGGCAGATAAGGAAGACATCCTTGCCATGGCCGGCAAACAGGGACTGAAGATGGACATCCCCGAGATTCCGGAACTGTTCATCGACAACACCGACCGTAACCGCACATCGCCATTCGCCTTCACGGGCAACCGCTTTGAGTTCCGCGCCGTCGGCTCCGAGGCCAACTGTGCCAGTGCGATGATCGCCCTGAACAGTGCCGTCGCCGAGGCACTCGTCAACTTCAAGAAGCGCGTCGACGAGCGCATACCCGAGTTAACCAAGAAACTGGAGGGCACAGGCCACAGCGCCACCTTCCACGCCATCATCGACGTGCTGCGCGAGGACATCAAGACCTGTAAGCCCATCCGCTTCGACGGCAACGGCTACAGCGACGAGTGGGTCGTTGAAGCCACCAGGCGCGGCCTCGACGTCGAGAAGTCCTGCCCCGTCATCTTCGAGCGCTATCTCGATCCAGAGAGCATCGAGATGTTCGAGAGCCTGGGCGTGATGACGAAGAAGGAACTTGAAGCCCGCAACGAGGTGAAATGGGAGACCTATACGAAGAAGATACAGATCGAGGCCCGCGTTCTTGGCGACCTCTCGATGAACCACATCATTCCCGTAGCCACCCGCTATCAGAGCGCCCTGCTGAAGAATGTAGACAGCGTAGCGACAGCCTTCCCCGTCGACAAGGCCGAGAAACTGAATGCCCGCAACATGAAGATCATCGAAGAGATTGCCGAGCGCACCAGTGCCATCGAGAAGGGTGTGGAGGAACTCGTCAATGCCCGTAAACTGGCCAACAAGATCGACGACGAGCACAAGAAAGCCATCGCCTATCACGACAAGGTAGAGCCGAAGCTGGATGAGATCCGCTACCAGATCGACAAACTGGAGCTCATTGTCGACGACAGCCTGTGGCCGTTGCCGAAGTATCGCGAACTTTTATTTATCAGATAACCTTCTTGGTTCTTGCCTTGGCAAGCTTCCTTTTGCTTGCCAAGCAGTTTGAAGTTTGCAGGGGGCCCGATGCTGTGACAGTATCGGGTTCTCGATTTTGCTACCTCTACTTGACAATCACCCGCAGGGAAACGGCCTTTGGGGGACAATTTGTGTAATTATACACTTAATATTCTATAATTTATTGATTCATAGGACAGTGATGTCATGGAAAGTTCGTAACTTTGTGCCCGATTTAACGTTAGTTCAATAATAATTCTTTTTCCGATATGTTTCATATTTATGAAGGCTTCCATTTGGTAGATGCGTATCACAAGATGCGTCACCAGCGGAAGTATCACCCTGAAGACAGCACCAAGCGTGCCGTCAAGATTGCCCTCGTGGCAATAGTCACCCTCCTGCTGTGGAACATGCCTGCCGAGTGGTATGGCATCCAGAATCTGACAGTCATCCAGCAGCGTATCATCGCCATCTTCGCGTTTGCCACGCTGATGTGGATCCTCGAGGTCGTTTCATCATGGGCCACGTCTGTAGCCATTATCGTGCTCATGCTGCTGTTCTGTACGGATAGCGGTATTCTGCCGATGGTCAACGAGGCCGAGGTGGGCAAGCTGCTCTCCTACAAAGGCGTGATGGCCACGTTTGCCGACCCCGTGATCATGCTGTTCATCGGCGGTTTCGTGCTGGCCATTGCCGCCACGAAGACCGGTCTCGACGCCCAGCTGGCGAAAGTGCTGCTGAAGCCCTTCGGCACAAGGAGCGAGATGGTGCTGCTGGGCTTCCTGCTCATCACGGGCCTCTTCTCGATGTTTGTATCCAACACGGCTACGGCTGCGATGATGCTGACGTTCCTCACGCCCGTATTCCACCAGCTGCCCCCCGAAGGCAAGGGCCGCATATCCCTGGCCATGTCCATCCCCGTGGCTGCCAACCTCGGCGGTATGGGTACCCCTATCGGCACGCCCCCGAACACCATCGCCCTGAAATACCTGAATGATCCCGAGGGACTGAACCTCGGTCTGGGCTTCGGCCAGTGGATGATGTTCATGTTCCCCCTCGTGCTCATCTTGCTCTTCATCAGCTGGCGCATTCTCCTGAAGACATTCCCCTTCACCCAGAAGCGCATCGAACTGAAGATCGACGGCGGCATGCAGAAGGGCTTCCACTCATGGGTGGTCATCGTCACATTCTTCGTCACCGTCGCCCTCTGGCTGCTCGATCGCGTCACGGGCATCAACTCCTATACCGTCGCCATGATCCCCTTCATGGTATTTGCCCTCACGGGGGTCATCAACAAGCGCGACCTGGAGCAGATCAACTGGAGCGTCATCTGGATGGTAGCTGGCGGTTTCGCCCTCGGCTACGGCCTCAATGCATCAGGCCTCGCTGCCAATGCCGTAGAGAGCATCCCCTTCGGCGAGTTCTCGCCATTGCTCATCCTGCTGCTCGGCGGTGCCATCTGCTACCTGCTGTCCAACTTCATCTCCAACTCGGCCACCGCTGCCCTGCTGATGCCTATCCTGGCCATTGTCTGTGGCGCCATGGGCGATAAGCTCGACCCCATCGGCGGCACGCCTACCGTACTCATCGGCGTAGCCATCGCAGCGTCATCGGCCATGATCCTGCCCATCTCCACACCGCCAAACGCCCTGGCATTCGCCACAGGCTACGTGAAACAGAACGACATGGCAAAGATGGGTATCATCATGGGTGTCATCTCTATGGTTCTTGGCTTCGGCCTCGTCTATCTGATGGGAACGCTTCACCTTATTTGATGACTATATGACCAATCATTTTTATAGGACAATACTGTTGATCGTCCTCGTATTCGCCGGCTTCTGCACCGCCTCCGCCCAGGAGAGCGATGCAGAAGAAGCGCGATTAGACCACATCGTGTTCATCTATTATGAGGGCACCAACGAATACGAGTTCTATAAAGCCATCGGCAATTACCGCAAATACGTCAAAGGCAAGCACGACAGCCACAAGTACTACCAGTCATGGTACAAGGAGATTGCCTACGACATCTACCACAACCACTATCACAAAGCCTTGTCGAAGATGGAGCAGTTCAAGGAAGAGCTGAAAAAAGACAAGGCCGAGGACTATTATTATCTGCTCGACTATCTGATGGGCATATTCTATGGTGCACGCGAGAATGTCGACCTCAGCAGACAGCACCTGCTGAAGGCAGCCTCAGCCGTCAATCCCGAGCAGGGAAACAGCGATCTGATAGCCATCTACCAGACCCTGGCAAACATCAGCATCTTCGATATCGTCGAGAAGGATCTCGAGGGATACAACTGGGCAGACAAGGCCCTTGCCATCTCCAAGCAGCCCGGCGAGCAGGTCAGCTCCTTATCACTGAAGGCGATGGTAGCCTTCGGCCATCACGACCGCAGGACCTTCGACTATTGCTGGAATCAGATAGAGTCTATCAAGCAGAAGTATCCTGATGAAGACCTCAGCATGTATCAGAGATACGTCAGACTGGCGCGCTACGCCTTCGACGGCGACTACGACAAGGCAATCTGGATGAGCGACTCCATTCAGGACGAGGTCGGAAAACTCTATTTCCTCGCCTACATCTACAAGATGAAAGGAGACCTTCAGGCAGAGAACGAAGCCCTTGTCAGCCTTCTGAAGGCCAAGGACCATCGCAGCAACGACATCTCCACCCTGACGATCAACGACATCGATCAGGACATAGAACTAGAGCTGGAGCGCCTCCACAAGCAGAAAACAGAGCAATACACCCGCATCATCCTTGTCGGCATCGTTGCCCTCACCCTCCTGTTCCTAGCCTGGTTCCGCTGGCGCCGCAAGTAACCCGCCTCGCCCCTCGCGCTCCCGCCCCCGCGCCACAAACCGCCTCGCCCCCGCGCTCCCACCTCGCCGCAAATTCGCCTTGCACTGGGGTTTGGTACTGACGTAAAGTCGCTTTGCGACTTTCTCGTCAGGCCCTGACCCTAGCGCGAGGCCCCGCCGCAATCACCGCCAAATAAGTATCTCAACTCTGCAAAGACAAGAAACTATCCGTTTCTTTTATTGGGACGCATCGTTTCTTACCGAGAAACTCGGGGAGCACTATGGCTCCCCGAATTCAGAGTAGATCAGTTGGACTTCGGCGGGCGCGAACGTGCGCCGGGGGAAGAGTGCAGCGGGGGCTTAGTATTTGAAACTGCTGCCGCCGACGAACTCGCGCATGATGCTTGTCGGGGGGATCTCTTTGTCGCTGATGGGGATGAAGTAATGGAGGAACCGCAACAGGCGATGGGCCTCGGCATACTCGGGACAATTCTTGGGGACGGAGGCGAGGATGACTTCGGCATGGGTGCGGAGCACGGCAAACTCGATGTTGAGGGCTGAGTTGAACATGACATCGGCGGTCTCCTGGAAGGGGAATATCCACTGATCCTCGGCTTCACAGACGCTCTTCCACTGGCTGATGGTCTCACGAGCCGAAAAGGCGCCTTTGTTATAGTCGCGGATAATGCGGCGCAACAGACGGTTATCCTGGGTAGGAATCCAGTTGTGGTCGTCGAGCGAGATGCTGGTAAGGGCTGAGATATAGATTTTGTACTTCAACTCCTCGGGCACTTCGTTCGTGAGCAGGGGGTTGAGCGCGTGGATGCCTTCGATAATCAGCACGCTGTCACCGGACAAGCGCAATTTCTTGCCGTTGAACTCACGCTTTCCTGTGACGAAATTGTATTCGGGGACTTCTACCGTCTCGCCTTTCATCAGACGGGAGAGGTGATTGCCCAAAAGCGTGTAGTCGACTGTTTCGATATTGTCGAAGTCGTATTGTCCATTTGGCAGCTTGGGGGTATCCACACGGTTCACGAAATAGTCGTCGGTGGAAAACGAGAGGGGACGAAGGCCGCATGCCAGCAGTTGGACAGACAGGCGCTTGCAGAATGTGGACTTGCCCGAGCTTGAGGGACCTGTGATCAGCACCAGCCGTATAGGGTTCTGCTCGCGGTGGAAGCGGGCTTCTATCTCCTCGGCAATCTTCACAATCTTCTTTTCCTGCAAAGCTTCGCTCACCTGGATCAGCTCTGAGGCATAGCCGTTGAGTATGGCCTTGTTCACATCGCCGGCATTGGAGAGCCGCATGATGATGTCCCAGCGCACCTTCTCGGCAAAGACCTCAAACGTCCGAGGCTGCTCTACCCGCTCGGCAAGTACCAAAGGATTATGTTTGTCGGGCACGCGCAACAGCAAGCCATCCTGATAGCGCTCGAGCCCCCACACCTTCAGGTAGCCGGCGGAGGGTACCAGCGGGCCGTAATAGTAATCGACGGTATCGCCCAGCATATAATAGTCGGTATAGACCTGTCCGCTCGTCTCCAGCAGCTTCACCTTATCCGAAAAGCCTCTGTCGCGGAACACCCGCACCGCCTCTTCGGTGGTCGCCTCTACCCTGCGGAATGGCATGTCGGCATCGATCACTTCCTGCATACGCTGGCAGATGCGCGCAATATCGTCGTCAGACAGCGGCTCGCCGGTACGCTTCTTAAAATTACAATAGTACCCGCGCGCGAGAGGATGCTCGATAAAGAGCTTACTCCCCGGGAACACATCGCTCACTGCCTTGTAGAGCACAAAACAGAGTGAACGGACATAGACCCGATGGCCGGAACCGCTACAGGCATCGAGAAACTCCACATCGCGATTATGATACAAACGGAACTTCAACCCCTGAGAGGTGTTGTTCACCTTTGCCGAGACCACAGGGTAAGGCATCTGCAGCTCGGCAGCCAAGGCCTGATAGACCTCCACCAGCGAACAGCCTTCGGGGAAGCTCTTCGTGATACCGTTGTTCTTACAGCGTACCTGCAGCATAAGCCTTAACGCTTTTCCGCTATTTTACGGAAGCTCTGCAGCTTCTCGCCGAAACAGAGATCGCCGCAGTCGCCGAATCCGGGAACGATATATTTATGCTCGTTCATGCCCTGATCGATGGAGGCGCACCAGATGGTAGAGCCCTCGGGGAGTACCTCCTTCACCACCTCGATACCCTCGGGGGCGGCAATGATACAGCAGACGTGGACCTTCTTGGGCTTGCCCGACATGAGCAGCGCCTCGATAGCCGCAGCCATAGAGCCACCTGTAGCCAGCATGGGATCGGCAATGATGAGCGTCCTGCCCTTCACGCTGGGCGAAGCGATATAGTCTGCATGGATGCCCACCTCGGTATGCTCACGGTTGATGTACATGCGGAAAGCCGAGACGTAGGCATTGTCGGCACGATCGAAGATGTTCAGGAATCCCTGATGGAACGGCAGTCCGGCGCGCAAGACGGTGCCCAGCACGATATCATCCTTCAGAAGGGGAATATCAATAGAGCCTAATGGTGTGGTCACCGTCTTGGGCTTGTATTCAAGGGTCTTGGATACTTCATACGCCATCAGTTCACCAATACGCTCGACATTATGACGGAAGGTGAGACGGTTCTTCTGGTAATTCTTGTCGCGTAATTCCGACATGTACTGGTTGAGCACTGAATTCTGCTTGCTAAAATCTATTATTTCCATAATGCAATCGTTTTAAGTTTGGTGCAAAGATACGATTTCGCAGGCAAAAAACCAAATTTTTGCAAGAAAATACCAATTATTTAGAAATTATTTCCTAACTTTGCATTCATAAACCTAGAGCTCAATGAAAAAATTACATAACTACCTGCTTGCCACCATAGTGATCCTATGTTGTGCCTGCACGGATAACAAGCCAAAACACATCATCGGTGTTTCCCAGTGTTCGGAAGACATCTGGCGGAGTTGGCAAAACTCTGAGATGAAGATGGAGGCAGCCTTCCATGAGGGTGTGGAACTGCGCTTCACGTCGGCCTATGACAATTCTGATCGCCAAAGCCAGCAGATAGACAGTCTCGTGAAGAGCGGCATCGATCTGCTCATCGTGGCCCCAAACCAGTTAACTTCCGTTTCGCCTGCCATCGACCGTGCCTTTGACAAAGGCATTCCCGTGATTGTGTTTGAGCGGAAGACCGACTCCCAGAAATACACGGCTTTCGTCAGTGCCGACAACTATGAGATGGGGTGGCAGATGGGGGAATACATCGAATCAAGGCTCGACGGGAAAGGTAACGTCATCGAGATCCTCGGACTGAAGGGCTCCTCGCCCGCCGATGAACGGCAAAAGGGGTTCGCCAATGCCCTGAGCAGTTCTGACCTGAAAGTCGTGGGTACCCTCCAAGGCGACTGGAGCGAAGAGACGTCTTACCAGAAGGTGAAAGAATGGCTGGCAGGGCACAAGGACGTGAAGGTGGACTATGTGTTCGGACAGAATGACCGCATGGCCATGGGAGCCAGAAAGGCTTTCCGGGAAATCGGGCTGTCGCCTTCTATTTGCGGCATCGACGGTCTGCCAGGTGAGAATGGCGGCATCCAGCTGGTGCGCGACTCGCTGCTCGACGCCTCGTATATCTACCCCACTCGCGGAGACCAGCTGCTGCAGATAGCGCTCGACATCCTCGAAGGAAGACCTTTCGAAAAGGAAACGATGCTCACCTCGGCCATCGTGACGCATGACAATGCAAACGTACTGCTGCTGGAAAGTGAAGAAGTGGTGCGCCAGGCGCAGCGCCTGGAGCGCATGAACCAGCAGGCCAGCACTTACCTGCACCAATTGTCGACACAGCGCATCATCAATGTCCTTTCCGTGGTATTGATCGTGATGATGCTGGCTTTCATCGTCATTTTCTACCTCTACCATCTGCAGAAAGCACGACTTGCCGATGAACGGAACAGGATGGAGCGCGAGCAACTGGACTTCTACACGCAGGTGAGCCACGAGCTGCGAACGCCACTGACGCTCATCGAGGGCCCGCTAGAGCAGATCTCGCAGACCAAGGAAGCCAAGGAGGCCAGTGCCGAGACCAAAGGACTGTATGCCATCCTGCGCCGCAACACCCAGCAGCTGACTGACATCATCAACAAGATGCTCGATGCGCAAACCGCCATCGGCAACACCAAAGCAGCCATGGCAGAGACATTAACGGATCTGCCGGTGGAAACCCCGTCCCTGCCGTCGGCGGAGCCTTCCCAACAGGCGGACAATGCCACGATCCTCATCGTAGACGACAACGCCGACATCCGCGCCTATCTCCGTTCGATCCTGCAAGGCACCTATCAGGTGAATGAAGCCGCCGACGGCCAGCAAGGACTGGCACTGGCCAACGAAATCGTGCCCGATCTGATCATCTCCGACGTGATGATGCCGGTGATGAACGGTCTGGAATTCTGCCAGCGGGTAAAAGGCGGAACCGCTACAAGCCACATCCCCGTCATCCTGCTGACAGCCCGCGCCCTGAGCCAGCACCAGATAGAGGGATATGAGAGCGGAGCCGATGCCTACATCACGAAGCCATTCTCTGCAGAACTGCTCCTGGCACGAATCAGCAACCTGCTGAGAAGCCGTCTCCAGCTAAAGAACCTCTTCGGGAATGCAGAGGACAACACCAAAGCGCCCGCTGCCGCAGACGAGGCGCCTGCTACGGAGAGAGAGGTGACGGAACCAGCCATTACCGACACCTTCCTTCTGAAATTCCGCGATTTCATCGAGAAGAACATGAGCGACAGCGACCTGAATGTCGAGACAATCGGTGCAGAGCTCGGTCTTTCGCGCGTACAATTATATAGAAAGGTGAAGGCGCTCACCGGACAGTCTCCCGTGGAACTGCTGCGTACAGCCCGCCTGCAGAAAGGCCGCCAGCTGCTTCAGACGAGCGGGAAAACCATCTCCGAAATAGCATACGAGGTAGGCTTTACGGCCCCGTCATACTTTACAAAATGTTTCAAAGACGAGTTCGGTATCAGTCCTTCAGACCTGTAAATCCTTAAAAAATCAGCCTTCGTTCCATCACAAAAGTTATAAAAATCGTTCATTTCGTAGCAAAAATGTTGCGTTGAAACAAATTTTGCACGGGATGAACGATTATTTTACGCTCTCACGCCCATTAGACAGTACCTTTGCAACAGATTTTTTGATTTTCAAACAAGTACTAACAATTAAAACTGTCAACAATGGAACAACTGAAGAAACTGTTTCTGAGTTTTGCACTCGTCTTTGTGAGTACAATAATGTACGCGCAAACGGAGATTAGTGGAACGGTGACTGACGCCACAGGCGAGACCGTCATCGGAGCCACGGTTATGGAAAAAGGCACCTCGAACGGCACAGTCACCGATTTCGACGGTAACTTTACAATCAAAGTGAATGAGGGTTCGACCCTTGTCATCTCTTACATTGGTTATCAGACTGTAGAGGCTGTCGCCCATCAGGGTATGAAGGTTACTCTGAAAGACGATGCCCAGGCTCTGGCAGAGGTCGTGGTAACTGGTTATCAGGTTCAGCGTAAGGCTGACTTGACGGGTTCTGTCGGCGTTGTCGAGACAAAGGACTTCAAGAGCAGCAATACCGACCCCATGTCATCATTGCAGGGTAAGGTGCCTGGCATGACCATCAGGACCAGTGGTTCTCCCTCCGGAGAGGCCGATGTTCATATCCGTGGTATCGGCAGTATGGGCGGTTCAAGCACTACACCTCTTTATATTGTGGACGGCATGCCCTATAGCGGCTCGCTCAACAGTCTGAATGCAAACGATATTGAGACCATGCAGGTGCTGAAGGATGCTGCCTCAGCCTCTATCTACGGATCACGCGCTGCCAATGGTGTGATTGTCATCACCACGAAGAAAGGCAAGAAGGGTGAAAAGATCAATATCGACTTCAATGCTTCGGTATCAGCCTCCTGGATGACCCAGAAGATGAAGCTGCTGAACAGCCAGCAGTATGCTACTGCCCTGGTACAGGCTGCTCTCAATGACGGCAAGAACCCTCATGACTATGCCCAGAACTACGGTCTGACGCTCGAAGCTGCCGGAGGCACGCCAATCACGGTATACAACCCTGCTACAGGAACGACGGAGAATTACACCGTTGGCGGATTCTACGACGGATTCATGAATGCCAAGCAAACGATGCGTTACAGTGATACTGACTGGGTAGACGAGATCGGACGCACTGGTATCACCCAGAACTATGACATCTCCTTCTCTAAGGCCAGCGAAAAGACCACACAGCTTTTCTCCTTCGGCTACAAGAAGGCTCTGGGTGTTCTGAAGCATACTGACTTCGAGAACTTCTCAGCACGTTTCAACAGCAGCTACAAGCTCAACAGCATCATCAGTGTCGGCGAGAATGCACAGTTCTCATATTCAAGCAATGTAGATTGTGCCCCTCTGGAGAACGCCCTGAAGATGGCTTCGACACTGCCCGTATACGAAGAGGACGGTGTGACCTTCTCTGGTCCTGTCGGCGGTATGAGCGACCGTCAGAATCCGATGCGTGAACTTTACCATAACAAGGACAACCGTCTGAAGAAGTGGCGCATCTTTGCCAATGCATACGTTGACATCACACCGATCAAAGGCATGCTCTTCCGTTCAAACTTCGGTATCGACTACACTAACGGCTATATCCGCGCCCTGCAGCACACGTTTGATTCGGATGTCGTGAAGAACAGCACAAGTGCCAGCACGATGTCACAGAACCACAGCACCAAGTGGACATGGTCGAACACGCTGCAGTATAACTTCGACATCGCAGAGAGCCATAACCTGAATATACTGGCAGGTATTGAGCATCATCGTGACTTCGGCATAGATTTCTCTGCACGCCGTGAAGACTATCCTCTCGAGACCATAGACTATATGTGGCCCGGTGCAGGTACAGGTATCCAGACGATCACCGGCGGTGGCGACTCCTACAAGCTGATGTCGTACTTCGGCAAGATCGACTACAACTGGAATGACCAGCTGCTGGCATCAGTCACCATGCGTTACGACGGTTCAAGCCGCTTCGGTAAGAACAACCAGTACGGTTTCTTCCCCTCAGCATCTCTCGGTTACCGTATCTCAAAGCATATCAATGCTGACTGGCTCCGCGACTGGAAACTCCGCGTCAGCTACGGTGTGACCGGTAATCAGGGTATGAACTCGAATAACGCCCACTACGGACTCTACATGGCCGACTACGGCTCAAGCCGAGAGAATTCGACTGCTTACGATGTCAATCTGCAAGGTTCAGGTACACTGCCTTCTGGTTACTACAAGCATCAGTCTTCCAATGAAGACCTGAAATGGGAGCAGTCATCACAGTGGAACTTCGGTACTGACTTCGCACTCTTCGGAGGCACACTCTACGGTTCTTACGACGTATTCTTCAAGGAGACCAAGGATATGCTTGTACAGCCTGCCTTCCTCGGAGCCATCGGTTTTGGCGGTCAGACTTGGATCAACGGTCCTACCCTGAAGAACTGGGGTATGGAGCTGAATCTGGGGTATCGCCACACCACGGAATACGGTCTTTCGTATGACATCACAGGTAATGTGGACTTCTACCGCTCAAAGGTAACATATCTCCCTGAAAATTCCAAGAACTCTTATGAGCATAACGACTTCCACAATCTTGCCCAGGATGAGAAAGCTTACGGTTCACTCATCGGTTATGTGGTTGAGGGATTGTATCAGAGCCGTGAGGATGTATTTGCACACGGACAGGCCGGTGCTCGCGTAGGCGGCTTGAAGTATGCCGACCTCAATGGCGACGGTAGAATCAACGAGGCAGACCGTACATGGGTTTACAATCCAGTACCCAACTTCTCATACGGTATCAATATCAATCTGGCCTATAAGGATATCGACTTCACCATGTTCTGGCAGGGTGTAGCTGGTGTTGACGTGATCAACAATCAGAAATACCAGACCGACTTCTGGAGCATCACCGATGCTGGTTCTAACAAGGGTGAGCGTCTGATTGATGCTTGGACACCAGCCAACAGCGGTTCTTCGATTCCTGCCCTGACCACATCCAATGGTGCCGACGAGGGCCGCATGTCATCATACTTTGTTGAGAACGGTTCTTACGCCAAGATGCGTACGCTGCAGTTAGGCTATAAGCTGCCTGCTCAACTGGTCAAGAAACTGTTGCTCTCAAGTGCTCGCATCTATCTCTCTGGTGATAATCTCCTGCTCATCAAGTCAAGTTCTCTGACCTGCTCTGATCCTGAGAATACTGCATGGGACTATCCTCACACTGCCTCTGTCACATTTGGTGTTCAGGTGGGATTCTAAGGAGTTAAGAAGTTAAAGAAGTTAAGAAGATAAAGAAGAAAAGAATTATGAAAAAGATTCAATTATATATTTCGGCTTTGCTGCTTTCAGTGTTTGCTGCATCCTGCACCGTTGACGATGTGAAGCCACAAGGCACGCTGGACGAAGAGACAGCATATTCAAGCCCCGACAAGTTGGTTACCGCAGCCTATGCAAAACTGGGCGATGACTGGTATTCATATCCGTTTAACCTCTGGCCTTACGGCGATATGAGTGCCGATGACTGTCTGAAAGGCGGTTCCGGTGAGAACGACACGGGTTATCACCCCATGGAGATCTTCTCGACGCTGCAGCCAGACCGCGGTGAGTTCGACGAACTGTGGTATCAGCTCTACAGTGCCATCTCACGCTGTAACCGTGCCATCGAGGCCGTAAACGCGATGGAAACGCCCAATACTCAGCTGCTGGCAGAAGTGAAGTTCTTGCGTGCACACTTCTATTACAAGCTGCAGCAGATGTGGTACGAGGTGCCTTTCATTACCGAGGGTATGAGCAATGCCGACATTGAGGCATGCCCGCAGAGCAGCCATGACCAGATCATGCAGCAGATTATCGATGATTTCCAGTATGCTTATGAGAACCTGCCTGAGGCTGCTCCTGGCACTACGGGAAGGGCACATAAGGTTGCTGCCGCTGCCTATCTGGCCAAGTGCTACCTGAACTGGGCTTATGGTGACGGCTATGAGGCAACTACGGGTTACGACCATGTTGATCAGGCTAAGATCCAGAAGGTGATTGACTATACTGAGGTCGTGAAGAATTCACCTTACAATTATCTCGACACTTACGGACATATCTTCCTGCAGGACTATGCAAACTCTGTTGAGAGCATCTTTGCCGTGCAGCACTCCAACAGGGCTGACGACGGAACGAAATTTGGTCGCGCCAACTGGTCGAACATGCTGAATGGCGTATGGGGCATCTGGTCGTGCGGATGGGATTTCCACAAGCCTTCACAGAATCTGGTCAATGCCTTCAAGACCCGTAACGGTCTGCCTATGGACGATTTCGATGCCGACCACAATGCCGTCGTTATCAACGGTGCCGACTTGAAGTATAAGTACGATCCCCGTCTGTTCCACACAGTAGGTATGCCTACCTATCCTTATAAGTATGAGGCACAGTACACACTGACAAAGGCAAACAGCCGTACACCCAATACTTACGGTTACTACTGCTCGATGAAGGAGGTACCGCAGCGCTCGAAGGGTGAGGACTACGACATGCCCTGGCAGGCATTCGGTGTGAACGACTACGTGCTGCGCTATACCGACGTGATGCTGATGCGCGCTGAGGCACTGATTGAGAAGGGTGACTTCAACGGTGAGGCTCTCCAGATTATCAACGAGATCCGCGACCGCGCCAAGAGAGACATCAGCGGCACCTCGCTCATCAATTATGCAAAGGATCAGTGTGACATCGCACTCTATGGCAGCTTCGCATCAAAGGACGATGCCCGCAAGGCACTGCGCTGGGAGCGCCGCGTGGAGCTGGCAATGGAAGGTCACCGTTTCTTCGACCTTCGCCGCTGGGGCATGCTTTCTTCAACGCTCAACAAGTATTTTGAGACAGAGAAGACCGATGAGTACGACAGTCAGACATTCGCCCTGTATTATAAGGATGCATTCTTCACAGCTGGCAAGAATGAGTACTTCCCCATAGCATCCAACCAGATGAACTATGTACAGGGACTCTATCATCAGAACAAGGGATACTAATTTTCATAGAACATTGAACATTAAACATTGAACATTATGAAATCATTATATAATATCATTTGCGCAATCTGCGTCATCTGTGGTTTCACAGCTTGTCAGGACAGGGATCTCCCCGGCTCCGGTGAAATGAAACTGAGCAGCCCCGAAGCGTCACAGATAACCGGTACTCCAAGCGGTGACAACGACTACGATTATACCCTCACATGGCCTCAGAGTGCCCAAGGGGCTACCATGCAAGTGGCCGTCTACAAGAACGGCACTCAGATGCAGGGTCTCACACCATGCCCTGACGGATCGTTCACACTGAAGAATCTGGAGACCAATCAGCTCTACGAATTCCTCTTCAAGTATGCCAACGATGAGGCTCTCTCTAATGGCGTGATGAAATCTTACACACGCCCAGGTGCATCGGCTCCAAGCGATTTGAAGTTTGAGCAGATTGACATTAGCGATGACCAGCGCGACATGCAGGTGACATGGACAGCCAGTGAGGATGCTACATCTTACATTCTGAAACTGGAGAATGGTGATGGCAGCAGAGTAATCGTGGAGACTGTCAACGGCACGTCTTACCTGCTGAAAGACGTAGCCATGAAGGAGCGTTGGGAAGCAACTCTGATTGCACAGAACAGTGAAGGTAAGGCTCTGCCTATCTCTGGTTCTGGAAAGGTCGGAGGAAAGATCCCTGCATTCCTCTCAGAATATGCTACACCTGAGGAACTTGTGGCTAATGGAGACGACGATGAGGCTAGTGCCTGGCTGTGGTTCCAGGAGAACTATCCAAAGGGTGAATATGTGTACTTCGGCAACATCAATACTGTTGAGGATATCGAGGACTACCGTATGCTTTTCTGGTTGCGCGACATCGAGACCGGCAATGCCGATGATATCTGGAACTTCTCCGACTTGGCAAAGAATGCGGCTCCATGTATCGAGCAGTATGTGAAGAACGGTGGCAATCTGCTGCTCTGGTCGCATGCAGTACCTTACATCGGAACAATCAATCGTCTGTCAACATCGATTCTTCGTGGCGTCAGCAATGCCTTCGGCTGTGGCGTCGGCGGTCCTAACGGCGACGTGTGGAAGATGGGCGTATGCCTCAACACAGGTTCCTTCACAAAGGATTTCAGTACACATCCTATCTATGCTGGTATTGAGACAGAGAAACTGAATGATCAGTGCTTCAAGGGAATCGCCTTCAAAGGTGCAGGATGGACCGAAGACCACAACTGTCTGTTCTTTGACATCCCCGTCAAACTGACTGGTCTCGACAACACTTCTGAGGAGTGCTATAACGTCGTAACCGAAGAGTATGGTATCTATCCGCTCGGTACATGGGATTCACAGGTATCGTGGGTATCTCAGCTGAACGTCTGGGAGGCCAAAGGTGCTGAAAAGGCTCCAGAGGGATTCCAAGCTGGCTGCGGCACCGTGCTTTGCATCGGTAATGGCGGCTGTGAGTTCTCGATGAAGAACGAGGACGGTACACCCGACAAGAGTGCTAATCCGAAAAACAACTCCTGTCAGAAGAACGTTCTGAAACTTGCCAAGAACAGCATCGAATACCTGATGTCTATCTAAGGTATAAGTCTCTAATCTACAAAAATCGTTCATTGCATATAAAAATGTTGCAATGAACGATTTTTATTAATCTTTGAAACATATTTTATCGATGGCAAAGGATATTCGCCGTACCTTTGCAGCACATTGTTAGAATTCATACATTATTGATTAGGTTTAGTTAGATTGTAAATAATACAGGCGCTGCTCGTGAGAGTCGCGCCTTTATTATGATAACAAATTTGAATTTTATGCTGTTTTTTGCTGATATTACAATTTTTTTTGTATCTTTGCATCACCAATTGGACAGTTTTTACAACTAAACACTTAGGATTATGCAACAAACCAGCTTCAAAAAGCGCGTCATTGGTGTCGATATCGGCAATGCATGCACCAACTATGCCATCGTGGATGTTCGCGGCAACGTGATAGCACACGACAGTTTCCCTACCTCAGACTATCCTGATATCAATAAGTTTGTGGAGAAGCTGGCAGAATGCATCATAACAATAGCAGAGACTAATGGCGGATACGATACGATCCGCTCGGTAGGTATCAGCTGCCCCAGTGCCTCCTATGCATCAGGCTGTATTGAGAATGCAGCCAATCTGCCATGGAAGGGGATTGTCCCCCTGGGTGCCATGCTCCGCGATCAGTTAGGTTTAGCTGTAGCGTTGGGTAATGATGCCCATAATACAGCTCTAGGCGAGAAAATGTATGGTGCTGCCCATGGCATGAAGAACTTTATCGTGCTGAACCTCGGCGTAGGTCTTGGCAGTTGTTTCTTCTCCGAAGGACATGAGCATCAGGGAGCCAACGGTTACGCTGGTGAAATAGGACATACGTGCATTGAGGACAACGGGCGCCCCTGTCCCTGTGGTCTGAAAGGCTGTTTAGAGGCTTACGTAGCAGCTGCAGGCATTGTGCAGACAGCACAGGAACTGATAGCTGCAAGCGATGCTCCCTCCAAGATGCGCGAGATCGAGTCATTGAATCCGAAGGTGATTGCCAATCTTTGCGATGAAGGCGATGAGCTGGCTATAGAGGTCTATCGCCGCACAGGCTACATGTTTGGCAGAGGCCTTGCCACCTATGCCTCAATCGTCAATCCTGAAGCCATCATCGTTACGGGTGGAGTGTCTCATGCCGGCCATTGGCTGATGGATCCTACCCGTGAATCATTCGAGAACCATGTATTCCTCAATATGCGCGGCAAGGTGCATCTCATGCTCTCAGACCTGAATGATGCTGAACGCGATGTGCTTGGTGCCAGTGCACTGGCGTGGGAAGTACGGGAATACTCATTGTTTAAATAAAATGAAGCATTTCTACCATTTGGCATTCCTATTGTCGGCGATGATTCTCACATCGTGTATCAAAGACGAGCCGAAGAATATGGAATGTGATATCCTTGAAGCGTGGGTTGAAGGCGACAATCTGGCTCAATACTTCATTCGGAGTACAGACATGCGTATCAGCGATGTGCCTTCAAGCACAGACAAGCTGACGTTCACCATCCGGGAGCGGGCCACACTGCCAGCCATGCCCATAAACTTCACGCTCACACCTGGTGCAACCATCTCACCAGCCAACGGCACCATGCAAGACTTCAGCAAGGGGCCTGTCACTTATACCGTGACATCTGAGGACGGCCAGTGGCATCGCACCTATACCGTAGACTTCCGCGAGCCTATGTTGCCCAGCAACGAATATGACTTCGAAGACTTCGAACTGAGCACCAACGGGCATTATTACGTATGGTACTACTTGAATCATGAAAGAGGAAGAGACAACATCTGGGCATCGGGTAACGAAGGCTTCATGATAGCCAAACCCAATGCCGCAGCCACCGACTATCCCACCGTACCCGACGAAAATGGCATAGACGGCTATTGTATACGTCTGACCACACAATCCACAGGTTCATGGGGTAAGACCTTCAAGAAGCCCATTGCTGCCGGCAACTTCTTCCTCGGTGCCTTCAACAGCGAATATGCCCTGACAAATACCTTGAAGACGACAGAGATGGGCATCCCCTACACCAAGGAGCCGATAAAGGTGGCGGGCTACTATAAGTACAGCCCTGGCGAGATATTCACCGATAAGGATTTCAATGAATTGCCTGACCGCATCGATGAGCCCAGCATCTACTCGGTACTCTATCTCAACCACGACGAGCAGGGCAATGAGGTGATGCTCCACGGTGACGACGTGCTCAGCAGCCCCTATATTGTGCGCAAGGCAGAAGTAGCCTCGTTACCTGCCACCAAGGAGTGGACACGATTCGAAATGACGTTCGAGGGCAGCACACCCATCGATGAAGTACTGCTGGCTAACCGCGGCTACAATCTGGCACTCGTCTTCTCGTCGAGCAAGACTGGTGACACATTTGAGGGTGCCGTGGGCAGCACGCTATATATAGATAAGGTGGAAATCACATTCAAAACCGAATAAACGACAGAAGAGAGACAATGAAACTGAAATACATATCACGCATACTCTCCTGTCTGGCACTGCTCGCAATACAGCCTGCTGCAGCGCAGAGCAACATGGAGAAGTTACAGTTGAAAGCACGTGTGGGCTACAGCATCGGTGCGACAGCCCCTCTGGGCATTCCTGCCACTATCCGCAGTATCGAATCATTCAGCCTGACGCCCAATTTCATGGCAGGTGCAGACATCATGTATCCGGTTTCGGAGAAGTTCGGCCTGCAGGCAGCCCTACATTTTGACATCAAAGACATGGACGGAGAGGTGACCACGAAAGGTTATCACATGAAGGTGAAGATGGACGAAGACGAACTGGAAGGACTCTACACCGGCCATGTACGTCAGATAGTACGTCAGCGCATGCTTACCATCCCCTTACAGATGACCTACGAGCTGAGCAGGAAGGTACAACTGAAGGCAGGCCCCTATCTTTCAATCCTTCTCAGCAAGAAATTCTACGGCTATGCTTCCGATGGTTATCTGCGAAAAGATGACCCGACAGGTGTGAAGGTGGTCATGGGCGACAAGGAAGGAGAATGGGCCACTTACGACTTCGATGAAGAAATGCGTACTTGTCAGGTAGGTGTGGCTGTAGGCATAGATTGGGCTTTCTACCGCCAGCTGGGTTTGTCGGCAGACCTCTCATGGGGACTCTCAGGCATCCATCACAGCAACTTCAAGACGGTAGAACAGACACTCTACCCTATCTACGGAACGATCGGACTCTTCTACAGAATCTTCTGAACATTTGAATCATATAAATAAAATCATCAATTTAAATTTTACAGCACATGAAAAAATTATTTACCTTACTATTCGTTGGCATAACGGCTATCGCTGCCTATGCAACTGATTACAACGTGCCCATCACAGTCACCGTAAACGATGTGACATCCGAACAGAACGCCGTCCTCACCGTCGCTGAGAATGACGGACTGTACGACATTACGCTGAAGAACTTCATACTTCAGAGCGAAGACGGCCCTATGGGTGTGGGAAATGTGGAGCTGAAAGGCATCCAGCCCTATCAGGATGGCAACGCCACCTTGTTCTTTTCCTCTGACGAAGTGACGATCACCGACGGTGACGATCCCAGCGTAAGTGTCTGGATGGCAAGCATGCTGCCTCCCGTCAAAGTGCTACTGCGTGGAAAGATCGAGGGCGACCATCTGCGTTGCTGCCTCGACATCGACCTGACGGAGAGCCTCAGCCAGATGATCAAGGTGGCTATCGGTGAGGGCTATCAATTGCCTAACCAAGGTTTCGAGAGCTGGCACACCTCTGCCGACAACTTCGCAGAGCCAAATGGCTGGCATTCATTCGAGAGTGCTTCAGGTGCAATGGCTTCCTTGGCAGGCCATCACATCGAAAAATTCGATGATGCCCACTCCGGTAATGCCTGCGCTCGTATCTTCGCCACATCGATCTTCGGTATCATTGCCAATGGCACTATGACCACTGGCCGCATGAATGCAGGAGCCATGAGCGCTACCGACCCTGCCAACAATGCTTATCTCGACATGTCTCTGACGGATGTCGACGGCAATGGCGATCCCTTCTACGCTCCGATGTATTCACGTCCCGACTCTATCGCCATGTGGGTGAAGTTCACTCAAGGCACGCCTAACAGTGATCATCCATACGCAACGGTCAGCGCCGTCATCACCGACGGTACCTATTATCAGGATCCTGAGGACAAAGACTACACCAACGTCGTAGCTAAGGCCTATAACAACGAGATTGCCACCACCGACGGCAAATGGGTTCGTATCTCTGCACCGTTTGAGTACACTGAGAATGCCGTTGATCCGAAGGCTGTTCTGGTAACAGTATCTACCAATGCCGACCCTGGGCAGGGCAGTGACAAAGACGAAGTACTGGTCGATGACATCGAGTTCATCTACAATGCCAAGGTTACCGGTCTGAAGATCAAAGGCCAGGATGTGCCCGGCTTTAGCGCGGATAAGGACACTTACGAGATGGAAATCGACGAGGCCGTTACAGTTGAAGACATTGAGGTTACCATCGAGGGCAAAGCAGCCCACGCAGCCAAGAGCGTCGAGCTTACAGACGAGTACTACGTTTGTACGGTTATAGCTCTGGGCGATGACATGTCGACCATAACACCTTATGTCATCTTCGTGAAGAACAATGCTACTGCCATCCGCAGCTTCAAGTCGGCAAACAACCAGCCTGCCACCTACTTCACGCTCGACGGGCGCCAGGCCAAGACACTCAAACCAGGCAGAATCTACATCTGCCGTCAGGCTGACGGTACAGTCAAAAAGGTTCGTCTGTAGACCCTACTCAGATTAGCAGACAATAGTTCCCTTACTATAGGTCACATGGTTACGCAACAACCATGTGACCTTTTTTCGTTCATATGCTTGTATATATGAAATAAAAAACGTATCTTTGCAGCAGATATGCCAACACTGCCTAAAATTATAACCCGGACACTATCTCTCAAACTAAGTCTGATGGCCGTCTGCGAGATATCGCTGCTACTTATGGTGGCACTGGCAGTGATGTTCCACTACTCGCGCAAGGTCCTGAAAGAAGAGGCGATGATTGATGCGGAGCATACGCTGGAGGGCACGGCACAGCATATCGACAACGTCCTGTTGAGTGTGGAACAGTCGGCTGGTAACATCTATTTCGATCTGCTGAGACATCTCGATGAGCCAGAGCGCATGTATGACTATAGCCGCCACCTCGTAGACAGCAACCCCTATATCGTAGGTTGCGCCATCGTATTCAAGCCACATTACTATCCGGGCAAGGAGCTGTTTATGGCTTATGTTCGCCGCAAGGGCTACAGTCTGACGGCTGATAATACGGAACTCGTCACAGAGGCCACCTATACCGAACGTCCCTATACCGAACAGGAGTGGTACACGAAACCCATGAAAAGAGAAGCCCCCTGCTGGACAGATCCGTTGAAGAACGAAGATGCCGAGGGAGAGCCTTTAGTCAGTTTCTGTCTGCCTATCCGTGACAAAAACGACACATGCGTTGGTGTGCTTGCCGCCGATCTGCCCATCAGTCTGCTCTCTCAGATTGTACTCTCAGCCAAACCATCAGCCCATGGCTATAGCACACTATTGGCTGACAACGGTTCATATATCGTCCATCCCGACTCCACAAAACTGAATTACCAGACGGTGTTCTACCAGCTGCATGAAGGTGCAGACCCCTCCTTCATCGAAGCCGCAGAAGCGATGGTTTCCGGCGATGAAGGCTACAGACTGGTCAATATCGACGGTAAGAAGTGGTACGTATTCTTCAAACCTTTCGTACGTTCCTTGACACCTGGCCGTGCAGAAGGAAAACTCGGATGGAGTGTCGGCGTACTCTACCCTGACGATGACATCTTCGAAGAATACAACAGACTGCTTTATTATCTGCTCGCAATCGTCATAGTCGGACTGTTGCTTTTATTCTTGCTCGTCCGTCTCATCACCCATCGCCAGTTGCAGCCACTCAGCTTACTCACGCACTCGGCACAGCGCATCGCCAAAGGCAACTATAGGGAGACGATACCCGCCACACATCGCAAGGATGAGATCGGACAGCTACAGGGGGATTTCCAGCAGATGCAGCAGGCGCTGGCTTCGCACATCAGTGAACTGGAACATTTGTCATCCAACCTGAAGGAGCGTAATGAGGTGCTGCGTATAGCCTATGACCGGGCCAAGAAAGCCGACTCGATGAAAATCGTCTTCCTCCACCACATGACAAACCAGATGGCCGAGCCTTCGGAAACCATTGAAGAGCGTGTTAATACGCTCTGTAACAATTATGAAGAGCTTACCCAGCAGGAAGCCGATAACTTAGTAAATACCATCCACCAAAAGAGCCATACCATCATCGAGGTGCTTAACTCCATGATTCATGGTGCCGAAGACGAGATCAAGGACACCAGTATGCAAGAAGGATCTGAGAAAGGAGGGCGCCTATGACAAAAATAGGGAATAGCCTCAGCCTTTCAGCGAAACTCAACCTAAGCATTCTAGTGATGGCGATACCAATCTTCCTGCTGTCGATGGGGTTGCTCTTCCTGAAATCTCGTAACGACATCTTTAAGGAGGGAGAGGAGAGTGCTTTCAGTGCACTCAACACGTCGATGCAACAGGTAAGGAAATACATGATGGCTGTAGAAACGGCCACGAATTCCAACCTGTGGCTAATAAAAGAGAATTTCCAGCCAGACTCGTTGCTGGCCATCTCAAACCGTATCGTGAGGCTGAATATTCACGTCAGCGGCTGTTCCATCACCGCAGAACCGAATATGTTCCCGTCTGTCGGACGCTACTTCTCTGCCTACACGATCCGGGAGGGAGACTCGATTATCACACAACGGGAGGCAGAATACGACTATTACAATAAAGAATGGTATAGTGCCCCGATAGAACAAGGCAAGGCCTGCTGGATAGATCCGTTCGACGACTATACGGAGGGGACGCTCTCAAACAACGAGATCATCGCTTCATACAGCAAGCCCATCTATAAGGACGAACAGATTGTGGGCGTCATCTCATCCGATCTCTCCCTCAACAGTCTGGATAAAGTCATCAACACAGTAACGCCGCCCTATCCCAGTGCCTACTTTGTGCTCATTGGTGGTGACGGTAGCAATTTAATCCATCCTGATTCCACAAAGATCTTCAGCAAAAGCGACTACATAGACCATATAGCAGGCAGACAGGGCACGAAGCATTTACTTCATAATGGAAGAATGTGCCAGGTGAGTTATCAGCCTATTGAAGGCACTGACTGGAGCCTTGCCATCGTGTGTCCTGACAGCGAGATTCTGAAAAGCTACAACCATCTGCCCTACCTCATCGTTGCCCTTATCCTCATCGGTCTGCTGGTCATACTCTGGCTTTGTCGCCGAGCTGTGAATCAAGCTATCAGCCCGCTTAATACCCTCTTGGCTTATTCGCAAAAGATCTCGGAAGGCCAATTTGGCTTGACGATTCCCTTCACAAGACGCGAAGATGCCATTGGCCAACTGCAGAACAGCTTCGCGATGATGCAGCAGTCGATTAACGAGCATATAGGCAGCATCCAGCGAACGGTGATAGAGACGAAAGAGCGCAATGAGGAACTGACACAAGCCACGAAACTGGCAGAAGAGGCTGTGAGGCAGAAGGCCGCTTTCATCCAGGACGTATCTCACCAGATCCGAACCCCGCTGAACATTATCATGGGGTTTGCTCAAGTGCTGCGCGACAATATTACCTCACAAAACGGCCATCCAGACCAGAGTACGCTTGAAAAGGAGGAAATAGCCAATATCACAGACATGATGAAACACAATGCAGTCCATCTGGGCCGTATGATCAAAATGCTTTTCGACAGTTCTGATGATGGCATATCCGAGGAACGGAAAAGTCGCAGAAACGAGGCTGTCTCACCAAACAAAGTGGGCCGGGAATGTATCGGGCACACGCTGGTGCACTTTCCCAATATGCCGATCCGCTTTGAAACCGAAGTGCCGGATGATTTCTATCTCCAGACCAGCCATCTTTATCTGATGCGAACCCTGCGTGAGCTGCTTTACAATGCAGCCAAATACTCTGACGGACAGCATATCTCCTTGCATATCTCCCAGACGGAGGATGCGATATTCTTCACAGTTGAGGACGTGGGTACAGGTATATCCGAAGAATCGGAAGATATTATCTTCAGCCCATTCGTAAAAGTGGATAACCTTTCGGAAGGTCTCGGTTTGGGGCTACCCTTGTCCAAGCGCCATGCACTCAGTCTCGGCGGTGACCTTATTCTAGACAACACTTATCACGACGGCTGCCGATTCATTCTGGAAATACCGAAATAGCCCCGTGAACTATTCGCTATAAATCGTTCATTGCCTTACAAAAATGTTGCAATGAACGATTTTTATTATTTTATGAAACATAAATTATAGCTTTTCACCAATAAATAGCATATCTTTGCAGCAGATTTCCGCAAAACGAAACTTAGAACAAAGAAATAATTCGAAACAAAAAATGAATAACAGAATGAAAAAAACAGTAATTTCAATCGTAGCAGCCGTGCTGATGACACTGTCAGCACAGGCACAGCCTCAGGTGTTAGGCAATAGCCACGCCATGCAGCGAGTAGAAGTAAAGAACCACTATCTGCTGCTGCCAGTACAGGAACGTGAAGACAACGCAACAATCAAAGTGCTGTCCAACAACCAGCAGGTACAGAAACTGAACATCAGACTGGCGGTAGACAAGGTCGACTACTACGTACCTCTCGACATCCAGCGTTTCGGATCAGACGAGATCCTGCTCGACATCTTCTTCCATGGCGACCGCCGTTTCACGGGAGCGATGAAGGATTTCCTCTGCTGGAGCGAGATGAAGCAGAGCGACACCTTTGATACCACCAACCGCGAGAAATTCCGCCCCGCATACCATCATACCCCCGCCTATGGCTGGATGAACGACCCCAACGGCATGTTCTATAAGGATGGCGTATATCACCTATATTACCAGTATAACCCTTATGGCTCCATGTGGGAGAACATGACTTGGGGGCACTCCACCTCTAAGGATCTGATCCACTGGGAGGCTCAGCCCATTGCCATCGAGCCCGATGCCCTGGGTGACATCTTCAGCGGCTCTTGCGTTGTCGACAAGAAGAACAACCGCGTGGTGGCTTTCTATACTTCCGCCGGTGAGAGAAGCCAGGTACAGTCGATGGCCATCTCTACAGACAATGGCCAGACCTTCCAGAAGTACAAGGGCAACCCCGTGCTGGTAAGTAAGGAGCCCGACTTCCGCGATCCGAAATGTTTCTGGAATCCCGAGATCCAGAAGTGGAACCTGATACTGGCCGTAGGACAGGAGATGCGCATTTACAGCAGCAGTAACATGACTGACTGGACCTATGAAAGCTCATTCGGTCTCTCTGTCGACAAGGCTTCTGGCGAGGTGACAGAACTGGGATGCCACGACGGCGTGTGGGAATGCCCCGATCTCATGAAGCTTCAGGTACGCGGCACCGACAAGCAGAAGTGGATGCTCATCTGCAATATCAACCCCGGTTTCCCGTATGGAGGTAGTGGCACACAGTACTTTATCGGTGATTTCGACGGCCACAAGTTCACTTGCGACCATAAGGATACCCGTTGGATGGACTATGGCAAGGATCATTATGCCACCGTCACCTTCGACAATGCTCCCGACGGCCGCAGAATCGCCCTGGCATGGATGAGCAACTGGCAGTATGCCAATCAGGTTCCCACCAAGCAGTTCCGTTCAGCCAACAGCGTACCTCGTGACCTTGACCTCTTCGAATATAACGGTGAGATCTATTGCGGCGTCACTCCTTCCAGAGAGCTGAATGCCATTCGCGGCAAGGCCGTCAGCAAACTGTCTCCCACATGTGAAGTAGTTGTCGATGTGAAGGGTTCTACAGAACTCGTGTTCTCCAACAACCAGGGCGAGCAGATCGTGATGGTATATGATGCCGCAAAGAGCACATTCAGCATGGACCGCACGAGGAGCTATGCCAGCTTCAGCGAGGCATTCCCCGTTGTGACCACCGCCCCCACCTATGGCGAGATCAAGCAGCTGCGCATCTTCATCGACAACTGCAGCATGGAGGTATTCGATGCCGAGGGCAAGATGGCTATGACAAATCTTGTATTCCCCAACGAGCCTTACAACACGCTAAAAGTGAAAGGCGGCAAGGCTACGATCTACGACATTAAGAAATAAACAATAAGAAAGTATATTATGAGCAAGACAAACAAACTCGCCCTGATCCCCGTGATGTTCTGCTTCTTCGCCATGGGTTTCGTCGACCTGGTGGGCATTGCATCCAACTACGTGAAGGAAGACCTTGCGCTGAACGATTCAACAGCTAACATCTTCCCCTCACTCGTATTCTTCTGGTTCCTCATCTTCAGTGTGCCGACAGGTATGCTAATGAACAAGATCGGACGTAAGAAGACGGTATTGCTCTCGCTGATTGTGACTATCGTGTCGCTCTTCCTACCACTCTTTGGCGAGAATTTCCCCATCATGCTCTGCGCCTTCTCGCTGCTGGGTATCGGTAACGCCCTGATGCAGACCTCACTCAACCCGCTGGTATCAACGGTCATGGGTGGCGGCAATCTCGCATCGACGCTCACCTTCGGACAGTTCATCAAGGCCATCGCCTCGTTCCTGGCACCTTATCTGGCCATGTGGGGCGCCACGCAGATGATTCCCTCATTCGGCTACGACTGGCGCATCCTCTTCGCCATCTACTTCGTGGTGGGCATCCTCGCAGCAATTCTGCTGGCCATTACGCCGATTCAGGAAGAGAAGATGGAGGGCAAGGCCTCTTCGTTTGCAGAGTGCATCAAGCTGTTGGGTACACCGATTGTACTGCTCTCATTCTTCGGCATCATGTGCCACGTGGGTATCGATGTGGGTACTAATACCACAGCCCCGAAGATCCTGATGGAACGACTCGGCATGACGCTCAACGATGCTGCCTTCGCAACCTCGCTCTACTTCATCTTCCGTACCATCGGCTGCCTGACGGGATCCTTCTTCCTCCGCGTACTGCCTAACCGCACGTTCTTCATCATCAGCGTCTGTATGATGGCACTCTCTATGTGCGGACTTTTCATCGGCACCGAGAAGTGGATGCTCTATACAGCCATCGCCCTTGTAGGCTACGGCAACTCAAACATCTTCTCTATCTGCTTCGCTCAAGCGCTGACCTCGATGCCAGAGAAGCAGAACGAGGTATCGGGACTGATGATCATGGGTCTCTTCGGTGGTACCATATTCCCCTTGCTGATGGGCTTTGCCAGCGATGCAATGGGTCAGGCCGGTGCCGTGATCGTCATGGCTATCGGTGTCCTCTATCTCTTCACGTATATTAATAAAGTAAAAAATGCATAAATCCAAATAACTCAAAACTTATGAAAAGATATATCGTAGGCCTCGGAGAGGCATTATGGGATGTACTTCCCGAAGGAAAGAAACTTGGTGGTGCACCAGCAAACTTCGCTTATCACGCAGCACAGTTCGGACTCGACACGATTGCTATTAGCGCACTCGGTGAAGACAAATTAGCCGAAGAGACGATTGAAGCGCTCAAGGAGCATAACCTGAACTACCTGATGCCACGCGTTCCCTATCCGACAGGAACGGTTCAGGTGACATTGACAGGCGACGGTATCCCCACCTACGACATCAAGGAGAACGTAGCTTGGGACAATATCCCCCTCACCGACGAGATGCTGGAGATAGCCAAGAATGCCCGTGCCGTCTGCTTCGGCTCACTGGCTCAGCGCAATGTGGTTTCCCGTGAGAACATTCACAAATTCCTCGATGCCACACCCAAGGACTGTGTGAAAATCTTCGATATCAACCTGCGCCAGCAGTTCTACACCAAGGAGGTGATCAAGGAGTCTCTGAAGCGCTGTAACATCCTGAAGATCAACGACGAAGAGTTGGTACTGATTGGCCGTATGTTCGGCTATCCCGGCCTCGACATTGAGAACAAGTGCTGGTTGATTCTGGGCAAATATAACCTCGACATGCTGGTACTCACCTGCGGCACCAATGGTTCCTACGTATTCACACCGGGCCAGATGTCGTTCCAGGAGACGCCAAAGGTAGAGGTAGCCGATACCGTAGGCGCCGGCGACTCCTTCACAGGTTCCTTCGTTGGCAGCATCCTCAATGGCAAGCCCGTTCCCGAGGCCCACAAGACCGCAGTTCATGTCAGCGCTTTCGTCTGCACACAGAACGGTGCCATGCCCATTGTGCCAGATCGCCTCAAGGGCTGAATCCCAATAGAAAAACTTGCAAAAATGCCACACTAGGGGCAGATTCTGGGCTATACTCAAGAATCTGTCCCTGTGGCTATTCAGCAATGGGAGTAAAATTAATCCTAAGCAAGTCTCACGACTTTTGCTTTTTGATATTTATACGCCGCGCGGCGGGCATTCCTACTCTTGAGCGACAACCAATTGACAAGTCGGAGTGGCAAAAGTAACACCAGAATCTTCATTTTTATATTCTTTAACCTAAAAAAAATTGTGTGCGCGCAAATAATTGCTAATTCGTAGGTGTCAATTCACGAATAATTTGTATCTTTGCAGGCGATTTCAAATAACAGAGGATAATATTTATAACTTAAAATAAAGATTAGTAATATGGCAAAGTTAGATTTGACTCAGTATGGCATCACCGGTTCAACCGTGATTGCTCACAATCCATCGTATGAGTACCTCTTCGAAGAGGAGACAAAGGCTGGTCTCGAGGGTTTCGACAAGGGCGTAAACACCGAGCTCAACGCAGTAAACGTTATGACTGGTATCTATACCGGCCGTTCACCTAAGGACAAGTACATCGTAAAGGATGCTCAGAGCGAGGACAAGGTATGGTGGACTTCTGAGGAGTACAAGAACGACAACCACCCCATGAGCGAGGAGGTTTGGGCAAAGGTTAAGGATATTGCCATCAAGGAGCTCTGCAACAAGAACCTGTATGTGATGGATGCTTTCTGCGGTGCCAACGAGGCTACCCGTCTGCGCGTTCGTTTCATCGTTGAGGTTGCATGGCAGGCACACTTCGTAAAGAACATGTTCATCCAGCCTACAGCTGAGGAACTGGAGAGCTTCGAGCCTAACTTCGTGATCTATAACGCTTCTAAGGCAAAGGTTGAGAACTACAAGGAGCTGGGGCTGAACTCAGAGACTTGCGTAGCTTTCAACACCACAACCCGTGAGCAGTGCATCATCAACACCTGGTACGGTGGTGAGATGAAGAAGGGTATGTTCTCAATGATGAACTACTATCTGCCTCTGCAGGGTATCGCTTCTATGCACTGCTCTGCAAATACCGATATGGAGGGTAAGAACACCGCTATCTTCTTCGGTCTGTCTGGTACAGGTAAGACCACGCTGTCTACCGATCCTAAGCGTCTGCTGATTGGTGATGACGAGCACGGATGGGACGACGAGGGTGTGTTCAACTTCGAGGGCGGCTGCTACGCTAAGGTTATCAACCTCGACAAGGAGAGCGAGCCCGACATCTACAACGCTATCCGTCGCGACGCTCTGCTCGAGAACGTTACAGTTGACGCTGCTGGCAAGATCGACTTCGCTGACAAGAGCGTTACCGAGAATACTCGTGTAAGCTATCCTATCAACCACATTGAGAAGATTGCCCAGAAGGTAAACAAGAAGAGCGCTGGTCCTGAGGCTAAGAACGTAATCTTCCTGAGCGCTGACGCATTCGGCGTGCTGCCTCCCGTATCTATCCTGACTCCAGAGCAGACCAAGTACTACTTCCTCTCTGGTTTCACTGCCAAACTCGCTGGTACAGAGCGCGGTATCACTGAGCCCACTCCTACCTTCTCTGCTTGCTTCGGTCAGGCATTCCTCGAGCTGCACCCCACAAAGTATGCTGAGGAGCTGGTGAAGAAGATGGAGAAGAGTGGTGCCAAGGCTTACCTCGTGAACACGGGCTGGAACGGTACTGGCAAGCGTATCTCTATCAAGGATACCCGTGGTATCATCGACGCCATCCTGGGCGGTGACATCCTGAACGCTCCTACCAAGAAGATTCCTTACTTCGACTTCGAGGTTCCAACACAGCTCAATGGTGTGGCATGGGGCATTCTCGATCCTCGCGACACCTATCAGAACCGCGATGAGTGGGAGGAGAAGGCTAAGGATCTGGCTGCTCGCTTCATCAAGAACTTCAAGAAGTACGAGGGTAACGAGGCTGGTAAGGCTCTCGTAGCTGCAGGACCTAAATTGTAATTTCGGGCTGAAAGCAACTTCGCCCTACGGCGGCAAGCTGCAGGGCTGAAGCTCTAAAAAGCATTTTTTGACCTACATCAAATAAAGGGCGATTTCTTCGGGAATCGCCCTCGTTTTATTGGTTATCTCGACAAAACGTACTACCTTTGCACTAGTAATCGTGAGATTATATCGTTATTCATTAGGTTAGTAGTTTATAGATTTTTTAAGGTAAAGATTATGTTATTAGATTTTCAAACAACTGTATTGTTGGCGTTCGTAGCTGTCATAACAGCGTTGAGCATTGTGACTCTAATGAACATCAACATACGTTGAAGGAGTGCGGGGTGAGTGATTCATACCGCACTCTTTTTTGTATGAAAAACACTAAACTAACTTAAAATCGGTCAAATTATAACATATTTTCTTTAATTATAAGGTGAAAATGAATTGATTTTGCGGAAATGTGCGTAAATTTGCATCCGAATTTCGAAATTTGAATTAGATTAATGAAAAGATTTCTCTATACGCTATGTATCACCATAGTCAGTTCATGGGGTTTTCTGTCGTGTCTTGGTGACTCTGACACGAGAGAGTTTACCGTGTATGACGATACGGCTATTACCCAGATGGAGCTCCTAGCAGTCAACAGGATCATCCATACGACTACTGCAGCAGGAAAAGACACGACCTACAAAAAGGCGATTACCGCATCCAGCAATATGTTGCCCGATTTTACGATCGATCATGAGAAGAAGACAATCTACAATACGGACTCATTGCCCTACGATGCCGACTTGTCGCGTGTGGTCATCCTCCTCACTGGAAGCACTTATACAGGCCAGATCTATGTGAAAAGTCTGGTAAACGACGATCTGTTCCCCTATTCAAGCTCCGACTCCATCGATTTTAATTCACCCAGAGAGATCCGTGCCTATAATAACAACCTGACCAAATATCGTGCCTACACGGTATCCGTCAATAAGCACCAGGTCGTAACGAATGCCATCATCTGGGAGAAGATGCCGAATGCCGAATTCCCCGAGGATGTCATCAAGACACGCTGGGAACAGATTGCATCCGATGCCGGAATGGGATCATTCATCGGCTATGGTTCAGGTGAAGGTTATGCCTATGATGCAGACGGCAAACTCATGGTTAGCAGAGACGGGGGCACCACATGGAATCCCGACAATGTGATTGAAGATGGTTTGCTTTTGCCCAGAAGGACCTTCTCATTCACCTCCTACCCACAGGTGACCAATGACAGCACCGACTATCAGTTGCTTGTAGGCACCGTCAGCGAGAAGGATTCCATCTGCACCGTTTGGCGCAAGATTGCAGAGTACTCGGAAAGAAGCATACCCTCCAAGTGGGTCAACATCCCAATGGAGTACTATAACAACTATGCCCTGCCAGTATTCCCCAACCTCCACTTGGTGAACCTGCATGGCAATATACTCGCTTTTGGCTCTACGAAGTCAATCTACAACACCCGCGATGGCGGCATCACGTGGAAGGTGTCTGACAAGTTCAAGTACCCCAAGGACTACACCTATCCATCCAATATGGAAGTCCTCGTCGACTATGATGATTACCTCTGGCTCAAAGATAACGATCAGAATATAATATGGCGAGGTCAGCTGATCGACGATTAAGAGGATGGCTGCTGGCTGTGCTGTTTCTCACCGTGCTGTCTGCCGCTGCACAGGATGAGCCAGAATACAGGCTGGAATTGGGAGGCGGCGTGGGTACCATCGCCTATACGGGCGATTTCAACAGCAACCTGATGAAGGGGATGCAATTCTGGGGCACTGCGGTGGCCAGATATCACCTGAATCCCCGCATGGCGCTGGCCTTGAATATCGGAACGGGAAAGATCAAAGGTTCCACGGACAATGTGAGCACGTGGTATCCCATAGAGAGATATGAGTTCAACCATCAACTCACCGAAGCCGATATCCGATACGAATACAACTTCTGGGCCTACGGGACCGGACAGGAATACAGAGGAGCACGCCGGGTAGTGCCGTTTATCACACTCGGACTGGGTATGACCCACTACGGCGGCGAGCATAAAGGCGTCACGATGAACCTGCCGCTAGGTGCTGGCGTCAAGTGTAAGGTTGCCCAGCGCCTGAACCTGATCATCGAATGGGCCATGCGCTTCACGATGAGCGATAACCTCGACGGGCGGAAGGATGTCTACGGCATTGAGAGCAACGGCCTGTTTAAGAACACCGACTGCTACAGCGTCCTCCAGTTGGGCGTCACCTACGACCTCTGGGCAAAATGCAAAACTTGTAACAACGATAGAGATTAAGATATATGAAAGAACTTTTGGACATGAACCGCATTCCTCAGCACATTGCCATCATCATGGACGGCAACGGACGCTGGGCTACCGAGCGAGGGCTGGATCGTACATTTGGACATAAGGCCGGTCTCGACACTGTGAAGAAGATTACCGCAGAGTGTTCACGCCTGGGGGTTAAATACCTCACGCTTTACACCTTCTCCACCGAGAACTGGAAACGTCCTGCCTACGAGATTGAGGCACTTATGGGACTGGTTCTCAACTTCCTGGAAATGGAACTGTTCAGCGACAATAATGTAAAGTTCAGAATGGTGGGCGACTTGGAAAGCCTGCCTGAGAGCGTACAGAAGAAGATCCACTATATGGAAGACCTGACGTCGAAGTACGACGGCATGACGCTGGTGGTAGCCTTGAGCTACTCCTCACGCCTGGAACTGTCGAGCGTCACCCGTCAGATTGCCAAGGACGTCAAAGACGGTAAACTCAATGCCGACGACATCACCGAGCAGACCATCAGTGACCGTCTCTGGACGAATTTCATGCCCGATCCGGAACTGCTGATCCGCACAGGCGGAGAGCTCCGCATCTCCAACTACCTGCTGTGGCAGATCGCTTATACAGAACTCTATTTCTGCGACACCTTCTGGCCCGACTTCCAGGAAGAAGACCTTTACAAGGCCATCTATAGCTACCAGAGTCGCCAGCGCCGCTTCGGAAAGACCGAGGCCCAGGTGGAAGCCGAGGAAGAAGTGAAGAGTGAAAAGTGAAGCGCGAAGTATTTGCTACCGCTCTAAAGTCAAAAACAAAGAATGAAATTTGTATATATATATAATAAGGTGGAAGCGAGTCTGAAGATCAAGCGATTACTGCTGTTGATGGCATTCTTCACTCTTCACTCGTCACTCTTAACTTTAAAAGCTCAGGATAAGATCATCAATCCCGACATCTCCTATGCCGGCACACCCCGTTCGTGCGAGATCGGCGGCATTGCCGTTGAGGGTGTCGAAGGCTATGAGGACTATGTGCTCACTGGTCTTTCCGGACTGGCTGTCGGCCAGAAGATCGAGGTTCCAGGCAGTCAGATCACCGAAGCCGTCAAACGCTATTGGCGCAATGGACTGTTCTCGAAGGTGAGCATCACTGCCGACTCCATCGTAGGCAATAAGATATATCTCTGTATCCATCTCGGCCTTCGTCCCCGCATCAGTTCTATCGCCTATCATGGTATCAAGAAGTCGGAGCGTGAGGACATGGAGCAGAAGCTCGGTATGGTACGCGGCATGAGTTTGACGCGTAACGTCATCGACCGTGCCCAGATTCTTGCCAAGAAATACTTCGACGAGAAAGGCTACAAGAATGCCGAGATCGATATCGTTCAGGCGGAAGATCCCGAACACCCGGGTCAGGTGCGCCTTGACGTCAATATCGACAAGAAGGCCAAGATGAAGGTCCACAAGATCACCTTCGTGGGTAATGAGAAGCTGAAGGACAGCAAGATCAAGGGTACACTCATCAGTAAGGGTGCCTTCGGTAAGATCCATGAGGCCGGTAAGTTGACCAACACCTTCAAATCGAAGAAATTCACCGATGAGCGCTATAAGGAGGCCAAGCAGGCCATGATCGAAAAGTATAACGAACTGGGCTTCCGCGATGCCACCATCCTTGAAGACTCTGTCAGCAACTACGATGACAAGCACGTAGACATCTATATCAAGATCGACGAGGGCGACAAGTATTACATCCGCGACATCACCTGGGTGGGCAATACCGTGGTCACTACCGACTACCTGAATGCCGTGCTCAACATGAAGAAGGGTGATGTCTATAATCAGAAGCACATCGACAAGCGTTTGAAGCAGGACGATGATGCGGCAGGCAACTGGTACTACAACAACGGTTACGTGTTCTCGAACATCGATCCCGTCGAGGTGAATATCGTCGGCGACTCCATCGACCTTGAGATGCGCGTCACCGAGGGTCCTCAAGCCCACCTTAACCGCGTCCGCATCTTTGGTAACGACCGTCTTTACGAAGAGGTGGTACGTCGTGAGCTCCACACAAAGCCTGGTGACCTCTTCAACAAGGAGGCCCTGCAGCGCTCTGTCCGTGATATCGCCTCCATGGGCTTCTTCGATCCTGAAAAGGTTAATCCCGACATCAAGCCCAACTACGAAGACGGAACCGTTGACGTTAACTTCCAGCTTGAACAGAAGTCGAATGACCAGTTGGAGTTCTCCCTTGGTTGGGGACAGACGGGTATCATTGGTAAGATTGGTATCAAGTTCAATAATTTCTCTATCCGGAACCTCTTCGGTAAGAACAAGCTCCACCGTGGTATCCTGCCTTATGGCGACGGTGAACAGTTAGGTTTCAGTTTCCAGACCAACGGTAGCTACTACAGCTCCATCAGTGCCAACTATGGTACCAACTGGTTTGGCGGCAAGCGTCCTAACAGCTTCAATGTCGGTGCCTACTACTCCCACCAGTCGGATATCTCGAGCATGTACCGTAATAATGCGTTCTACAACAACTATGCGATGTATAGTTATGGCTACGGATCGTACAACAACTACTACTATAATTACGACTCCATGCTCGACGACGACAAGACGATGACCGTCTTCGGTGCCAGTATCGGATGGGGTAAGCGCCTGCGCTGGCCTGATGACTACTTCCAGTTCTCGGCCACGCTCGGCTATACCCGTTATATGCTGCACGACTGGAGCTACTTCTATATCAACAACGGAAACTGTAACAACATCAATATCGGCTTGCAGCTGTCGCGTACCTCTACCGACAACCAGCTGTTCCCCCGCCGTGGTTCCGAGTTCCTGCTCTCAGCCACCCTCACACCGCCCTGGTCAGTATTCGACGGCAAGGATTACGGCAGTCTTGCGAAGAACAGGAATTCAGCCACCTATGAGGACGAACTGCAGGAAGTGTACCGCTGGATTGAGTATCACAAGTGGAAGATCAAGAACCGCACCTTCACAGCCCTTACCGGCGGACAGAAGTGTCTGGTACTCATGACCCGTGTCGAAATGGGTATCCTAGGCAGCTACAATAGAAACAAGGTATCTCCGTTCGAGACGTTCTACGTCGGTGGTGACGGTATGAGCGGCTACTCTTACGGCTACGCTGAAGAGACTATCGGACTGCGTGGTTACGAGAACGGTTCACTCTCCTACTCGTCAGCCTATGAGTCGATGATGCAAGGCAAGACACTTAACTCTTACAATGCCTATGCCTACGACCGCTTCACCCTCGAGCTGCGCTATCCGTTCATGCTGGGTAACACCACCATCTACGGTCTCGGTTTCCTTGAGGGCGGTAATGCCTGGGCCGACGTAAAGAACTTCAACCCCTTCAAGATGAAGCGTTCTGCCGGTCTCGGCGTCCGTATCTTCCTCCCGATGGTAGGTCTGATGGGTATCGACTGGGCCTATGGCTTCGACAATGTCTTCACCGACAGGAACGGATCGCAGAAGCGCGGTGGCAGCAATTTCCACTTCATCCTCGGTCAGGAGTTCTAAGCACGTTAAACTTTTCGCAAGCTATCACGTCAAACAGATGTAACCCAATAAAACGATATAACAATGATGAAGAAAATAACACTATTGATGGTTCTCTTTGCATCGGCAGTTTCGATGCAGGCACAGAAGTTCGCACTAGTCGACATGGAGTATATCCTGCGCAACATTCCAGCCTACGAGCGTGCCAACGAGCAGTTGAGTCAGGTGTCAAAGCAGTGGCAGGCCGAAGTCGATGCCATTACCACCGAGGCTCAGACACTTTATAAGAATTATCAGAACGAGGTCGTCTTCCTCTCCAAGGAGCAGAAGAAGGCCAAGCAGGATGCCATCGTTGAGAAAGAGAAGGCAGCCGCTGATCTGAAGAAGAAGTACTTCGGCCCCGAAGGTGAACTCTTCAAGAAGCGCACAGCCCTGATGACCCCCATCCAGGAAGAGATCTACAACGCCGTCAAGGATATTGCCGACATGCGCGGCTATCAGCTCATCCTCGACCGCGCCAGCGATACCGGCATCATCTTCGGCTCCCCGAAGATCGACATCAGTTCAGAAGTGCTTCGCAAACTCGGCTATTCAAACTAAAACCGCTAGTCGTCAATAAAGGCTAGGAAATTAATAACAACTAAATAAATAAGAAAATGAAAAAATTGATTATCTGCGCAATTTGCGCAATCTGCGGTTTCACTACCGCTAACGCACAGGGCAAATTCGGCCACGTGAACACTCAGGAGATCATCCAGGTGATGCCTGAATACAACAAGGCAAAGACCGAAATCGATGCCCTCCAGGCTCAGTATGAGGCTGACCTGAAGTCTATGCAGGACGAGCTCCAGAAGAAGGGAGAGGCATTTGACAAGGAGCAGGCCTCTCTGCCCGACAATATCAAGCAGCGTCGTCAGCAGGAACTGCAGGATATGTACACCAAGATCCAGCAGAGCTATCAGGACAACCAGCAGGCCCTTCAGAAAGCCTCTCAGGAAAAAATGCAGGTGATTACAACCAAGGTGCTCGATGCCATCAAGGCTGTAGGTCAGGAGGGCGGATATGTCATCATCAACGAGGTCAATGCCGGTATCCCCTACATCAGCACAACGCTCTCTACTGATGTTACCGCTGCTGTAAAGACCAAGCTCGGCCTGAAGTAATATGAAGCGAATCGCAAGTATACTGCTATTCATAAGTGTTTTCCTAGGCTGCTATGCCCAGGAAAACACTTTCCGTTTTGGCTACCTCAGCTACGATGAGGTACTCCAGGCGATGCCCGACTACACAATGGTTCAGCAGAAGATGGACGCCATGCGCCAGCAGTTCCAGGCAGAGACGCTACGCGTGGAAGATGAGTTCAACCTGAAGTACGAAGAATTCCTCGACGGGCAGCGCGACTTCCCCAAGACCATCCTTCAGAAGCGCCAGTCGGAGCTGCAGGAGATGATGGAGCGTAATATCCGCTTCAAGGAGGAGAGTAAGAAGGAACTGGAACAGACAGAGAAACTGCTGTTGGCACCGCTGAAGATAAGGCTTATCGAACTACTAGGCAAGATAGGCCGTGAGCGTGGCTATGCCTTTATCATCGACACCGACAAGACGGCGCTGCCCTTTATCAATCCCTCCATGGGAGAAGACATCAACCAGTTGGTAAAGGATGCTCTCAAGTAGTCCAGGCCCCATCGGTATCTTCGACAGCGGCTACGGCGGACTCACCATCTTGAACGGCATCCGCCAGCTGCTTCCCCAATACGACTATCTATATTTGGGCGACAATGCCCGTGCCCCTTATGGCCCACGTTCCTTCGACGTGGTCTATGAGTTTACGCGTCAAGCTGTTGTGAAACTCTTCGAGATGGGCTGTCATCTGATAATCCTCGGCTGTAACACAGCCTCAGCCAAGGCCCTTCGCACCATCCAGCAACACGATCTGCCTCAGATCGACCCTGAGCGCCGCGTCCTTGGTGTTATCCGCCCCACGGCTGAAGTAATCGGCAGCCTTACAACCACTCGCCATGTCGGTGTTCTCGCCACCGAAGGCACCATCAAGAGTGAGAGTTATAACCTCGAAATCCACAAACTCCATCCCGACATTCACGTCACAGGCGTTGCTTGTCCCTTCTGGGTGCCCCTCGTCGAATACAACGAGGCCGACTCCCCTGGCGCCGACTACTTTGTCAAGAAGCGCATCGACCAAATCATGGATCTCGACCCCCAGATTGATGCCCTCATCCTCGGCTGCACCCACTATCCCCTGCTCATGCCAAAGATCAAAAAGTATCTCCCGGCAGGCGTTCGTGTAATCTCTCAGGGCGAATACGTGGCCAAAAGCCTACAAGACTACCTTGAGCGGCACCCACAGATTGAGCACCGCTGCGCCAAACATGGCGAAACCCATTATCTTACTACTGAAAATCCCGAAAAGTTCAAGGAACAAGCCCAGATATTCCTAAACGACGACATTCTTGTCGAGAACATTACACTAGGGTAAATCTTACTTTTTATGCAAGCAGACGCTTGGCGAAATAGCGGACTGGATACCAGACTGACAGGAAGCCTACGACCAGGACGGTGATGAAGATAAGGACAATGTCTTCAGGATGGACGCTGACGGGATAAGCGTTGATGACAAAGGAACCGCTGGAGGAACCGAGGGCGACAAGTCCGAAACGCTGCTGGAGCCAGCAAAGGAGCAGTCCGATGATGATGCCGATGACGGCTCCTATGGCGGAAATCATTCGGCCCTCAAAGAGGAAGATGCGGGTAATCTGCTTATCGTCCGCTCCGAGGTTGCGAAGGGTCACGACATCGTCCTTCTTATCGATAATCAGCATCGACAAGGAACCGATGATGTTGAAACAGGCAACCATGAGGATGAAGGTTAGGAAGATATAGGCAATAAACTTCTCGATCTTCATGATCTTAAACGTGTCGTCCTGCTGCTCAAAGCGGTCTTTGACGGTAAAACGGTCACCACAGAGTTGCTTGATTTCCGACTTGGTGCGCTCGAAATTACTGCCAGGCTTCAGACGGAGCTCAAGCGAGGTGAGCATGCCTTGCTGGTCGAAGAGCCGACGGGCGAAGGCTATGCTGGTGATGATATAGTTCTTATCGTACTTGGCCTGCCTGACATTGAAAAGCACACCGGGGGAATACAGGTCGTCTTCCTCGAAGGCTTCGGTGGGGTTGGTGAGGTCGAACTGTCCTTCGCGGCGGGGTGCATAGATGTGCAGAGGCTGATCGTAGGAATAGCCAGTGGCAAGCTGCTCCGCCAGTCGGATGCCAAGGATGCCGTAATCCATATCGGCTGCATGAAGGCAGAAATCGCCGTCACCAATCAGGATCTCCTTGATATGGGTCAGCTGGTCGAAATTATCGTCGACGCCCTTAATCATGACCATCATCTGACGACTCTTGTAGATAGCCAGGGCCTGATCCTCTACACACTCGGTAGCGACTTCGATCTGAGGCAACTGGCGGATCTGCGTGAGCACAGGATCGTCGGCAGCGACTGATTTGCCCTCTACGGGAGTAATCTTCAGCTGCGGATCGAAGGAGGTGAAGAAAGAGGCGACGAGGTCGTGGAAGCCATTGAAGACGCTGAGGGTGACGACGAGAGCCATCGTGGCAATAGCTACACCAACGACAGAGATGCCGCTGATGACGTTGATAGCGTGGGTAGACTTCTTAGAGAAGAGATAGCGCCGTGCGATGAAAAAGGGGAAATTCATTTCTTCAGCAATTCGTCGATGCGCTCGATATAGTCCAGACTGTCGTCGATGAAGAATCGCAGCTCGGGGATGATGCGAAGCTGGTTACGCACGCGCGTACCTAATTCATATCTTATAGACTTGCTGTTGGCATTGATATTGGTCAGTATCTCCTCGCCCTTCTCGCTAGGGAAGATGCTGAGGTAAGCCGTACAGATACTAAGGTCTGGGGAAATCTTCACACGGGTGACGCTGACCATCGTGCCGTGAGTGGCGCGGGTCTGCTGCTGGAATATCAGTGAGAGCTCTTTCTGGAGCAGTCGTGCAATTTTGTTCTGTCTTGTCTCTTGCATATTTATTTTTTGTACATTAACATTATTTCTTGCGGATGAGGGTAAGACCGTCGCGGAGGGGGAGTATCACCTGCTCTACCCGCTCGTCGGCAGCTATATAGTCATTGAATGTTTCAATGCCCTGAGTTTGGCGGTCTCGGTCGTAGGCATGGTCAACCACATGGCCGTCCCAAAGCGTATTGTCGGCGAGTATAAAGCCACCCGGGCGGAGGATGGTGAGCACCATCTCGTAACAGTCGCGGTAAGTGCGCTTGTCGCCGTCGATAAAGGCCAGGTCGAAGGTGAGTCCCAGTTTCGGCGCTTCGATGAGGGCATCGCCGATGATGAAGTTGATCTTCGAGGCGACGGACGAACCTTCGATCCAGGGACGAGTAAAGTCCTCCATCTCATCGTTGATCTCAAAGGTGTAGAGACGGGCATCGTCGGCAAGACCCTCTGCCATGGAGATAGCACTATAGCCGCTGAATGTCCCTACCTCGAGGACGAGCTGCGGGCGGATCATCTGTACAAGCATCTTCAGCAGGCGCCCCTGCAGATGTCCGCTGGCCATACGGCCGTGGATGGTATGTATGTTCGTGGCGCGCCAAAGCCGATAGAGATAATCGGGCTCAGGTTCCGTATGCGCCAGGATGTAGTCGTCGAGCGTCATTCCTTATTGGCCAGTGCCTCAATGGCAAGCCTGTATGAGTCGAGGCCGAAGCCACAAATCACGCCCTTGCAGGCAGCCGATATCATCGAGTGGTGTCGGAACTCCTCGCGTTGGTGTACGTTAGAGATATGCACCTCGACCACGGGACAACGCAGGCTTCGGATGCAGTCGTGCAGTGCCACACTCGTGTGGGTATAGGCACCGGCGTTAAGTATGATACCGTCGCAGTCGCCGTAGAATCCAGCCTCCTGCATCTTGTTGATCAGTTCACCTTCCACGTTGCTCTGGAAGTAGGAAAACTCAACCTCCGGATAGCGTTTGTACAGTGCGGGCAGATACTCTTCCATCGACTCCGAACCGTAGATGCCCGGCTCCCGCTGACCCAGCAGATTGAGGTTTGGTCCGTTGACTATCAGAATCTTCATATACCTTATTATATATATCGGCTGCAAAGATACGAAAAAAATACGAATAGTGAATTGGGATTTGCGAATTATTTAGTACCTTTGCAGAAAATATGGAGAAAGATATCGTCAGAAGTTACGTGCGTTACCTGAAACTGCAACGCAATATGTCGGGCAATACGCTCGATGCCTATCAGCGTGACCTAAGGAAACTGCTCGATTACCTTGAACATGAAGGGAAAGACGTGAGAGACGTCGCCCTGGAGGACCTGGAGCATTTTTCGGCAGGGCTTCACGATATCGGCATCCATCCCCGTTCGCAGTGCCGCATTCTGAGCGGTGTACGCTCGTTCTTCCGCTTTCTGCAGCTCGACGGCTATCGGGATGACGATCCTACGGAACTGTTGGAGTCGCCCCAGATCGGCGAGCATCTGCCCGAGGTGCTGACACCCGAGGAGGTGGACCGTCTGGAGGGAAGCATTGACCTCTCAAAGTGGGAGGGGCATCGCAACAGGGCCATCATCGAGGTGCTCTTCTCCTGTGGGTTGCGCGTCAGCGAACTGGTAAACCTGAAGTTGTCCAACCTTTACATCGAGGATGAATTTGTCAGAGTGCAGGGTAAGGGCAGCAAGGAGCGGCTGGTGCCCATCTCCAAGAAAGCCATTCAGGAGTTGGCCTTCTGGTTTGACGACCGCAACCACATGACAATCAAGCCCGGCGAGGAGGACTATGTGTTCCTGAACCGCTACGGCAAGCATCTGACGCGTGTGATGATCCTCATCATGATTAAGCGTCAGGCCGAGGCGGCAGGCATTGGCAAGACCATCTCCCCCCATACGCTGCGCCACTCGTTTGCCACAGCGCTGCTGGAAGGCGGTGCCGACCTGCGAATCATCCAGGCGCTGCTGGGCCACGAGAGCATCGGCACTACGGAAATCTACACGCACATCGACACATCGATGCTTCGGAAGGAGATTCTGGAGCACCATCCGCGAAATATGAAGAAATAAATTTGGTTATTCGCGCACTTATTCGTAACTTTGCACCCATATTTTTAAGATTATGTCATATTTATTTTCATCAGAATCAGTATCAGAAGGTCATCCCGACAAAGTGGCTGACCAGATTTCAGACGCCATCCTCGACCAGTTCCTGGCCTACGACGACAAGGCACGTGTAGCTTGCGAAACCTTTGTAACAACTGGACAGGTAGTTATCATGGGGGAAGTGAGGAGTGATGTTTATATTGACCTCCAGACGATTGCGCGCGAGACGATTAAGCGCATCGGTTATACTAAGGCAGAGTATCAGTTCGACGGTTCCTCGTGTGGTATCCTGAGTGCCATCCACGAACAAAGTGCGGATATTAACCGCGGTGTAGACAATGGCAACGAGGACGAACAGGGTGCTGGTGATCAGGGCATGATGTTTGGCTATGCTACAAACGAGACAGAGAACTACATGCCTGTCAGCCTCGACCTGGCTCACCTGATCGTACGCACATTGGCCGACATCCGCAAGGAAGGCAAGGTGATGACCTATCTGCGTCCAGATGCCAAGAGTCAGGTTACCATCCAATATAGCGATGCCGGTATCCCAGAGCGCATCGATACGATTGTGGTATCAACCCAGCACGACGAGTTTGACAGCGACGACGAACGTATGCTCGCCAAGATCAAGGACGACGTGCTCAACATCCTGATCCCAAGGGTAAAGGCACAGATTCACTCACAGAAGGTGCTCGACCTGTTTGGCGACGATATCAAATACTACGTGAATCCAACAGGAAAGTTCGTGATTGGCGGTCCTCACGGCGACACAGGTCTGACTGGTCGTAAGATCATCGTTGACACCTATGGCGGTAAGGGCGCTCATGGTGGTGGTGCTTTCTCAGGCAAGGACTCTTCGAAGGTAGACCGCAGTGCCGCTTATGCAGCCCGCCATATCGCCAAGAACATGGTGGCAGCGGGCATCAGCGACGAGATACTTGTTCAGGTCAGCTATGCCATCGGCGTGGCCAAGCCCATGAATATCTACGTGAATACTTACGGTCGCGGCAAGGTAGCCATGAGCGACGGTGAGATTGCCAAGAAGATTGAGCAGCTGTTTGATCTGCGCCCGAAGGCTATCGAGCGTACGCTCAAACTGCGTCAGCCTATATATAGTGAAACGGCAGCCTACGGTCACATGGGCCGTCAGCCACAGGTCATCAGCAAGACTTTCACTAGTCACTACCATCCGACGAAGACCATCGACGTGGAGCTCTTCACCTGGGAGAAGCTGGATCGTGTGGACGATATTCGCAAGGCTTTCGGACTGTCCTAAGGGGTCATAAGGGATGACGTATCAAGACAGTATCCTGACTATGCCCGACGAGCAGGTCATCAGCCTGCCGTTGTATTACAAGGAGAACTTTTTCTCGAACGACACCCTCTACCATCCTGAGGTGAGCAGGACGCATGTAGGTGTAGCAGGTGATCCTGTGCCCTACAGCATGAACAACGACAACCTCGTCACGGGGCTGCTCATTGCCTGCTTCCTGCTCACCGTCTTTACTTTCTCCCGCATCTCGGGTTTCATCACCCGCCAGTTGAAGGATTTCTTCTACACACCGAAAGGTGAGCACACAATCCTGGAAACGGGCAACGAGATGAGACTGCAGATGGTGTTTGTGATCCAGACGAGTCTGATTTACGGCCTTCTCTATTACTTCTACACGACCAACTTTGTGACCGACACCTTCATCTTCTCGTCGGGATATGTGGTTCTGGCCATCTTTGCGGGTATCTTCCTCATGTATTTTACCTGCAAGTTCGGCATCTACGCAATGGTGAATCCTGTATTCTTCGGCAATGCTGCAAATAAAAAATTCCTGACATCCCTCCTGCTGATCACCTCGGTGGAGGGTGTACTCGTCTTCCCGATACTGCTCTTGTTGGCATATTTCCACTTTTCTGCAATTTATGCCATCTATTATTGCGCTATTGCGGTCATTTTGGTTAAAATACTGACATTTTACAAGTCTTACATCATCTTTTTTAAACAAAAGCGTTATTTTCTACAAATTATTTTGTACTTTTGTGCCCTCGAAATAGTACCGCTATTCGCTCTTTGGGGTGGATTGTTGTCTATTGTGGATCTTTTTAAAATAAAATTTTAGGACACAAATGATCAAGAAAATTCTCGTTTCGCAGCCAAAGCCTGCCAGTGAGAAGTCACCATACTTCGACATCGCAAACAGGTTTGGAGTTGAATTGGTATTCCGTCCATTCATCAAGGTGGAAGGTATGACTGCCAAGGAATTCCGCACTCAGAAGGTGAGCATCCTCGACTATACTGCCATCGTATTCACTTCGCGCCATGCGATTGATCACTTCTTCAATATGGCCAAGGAGTTGAGAGTCACCATTCCTGAAGACATGAAATACTTCTGCGTCACAGAGACCATAGCCCTCTACATCCAGAAATACGTGCAATACCGTAAGCGCAAGGTATTCTTTGGCGAGACGGGCCGTATCGATGATCTGGTGCCTACAATGGTGAAGCACAAGACGGAGAAATACCTGGTGCCGATGAGCGACGTACACAACGACAGTCTGGCTCAACTGCTCGATTCGAAGAAACTGATTCATAAGGAATGTGTGATGTACAAAACGGTGAGCAACGATTTCACCCCTGAGGAAGTGAAGACTTTCGACTACGATATGCTGATCTTCTTCAGTCCCTCTGGTATCGAGTCGCTCTGCAAGAACTTCCCCGACTTCAAGCAGGGAAAGATTGCCATTGCCACTTTCGGACCTACTACTGCCAAGGCTGCCAAAGATGCCGGTCTGCGTCTGGACATCGAGGCTCCCACGGAGAAGTACCCTTCGATGACTGGTGCTCTGCAGCACTATCTGATTGAGAATCAGGAATAACCCAACATACATCCAGATGCCGGCTCCGACCTTCAGGAAACAGGAGCGCATCGTCAGCTTGAAGCTGATGGAAACGCTCTTCGAAAAAGGCAGCAGCCATTCGGTGGCTGCTTTCCCGTTAAGGGCGATATATACGGAGACAGAGCGACAGTCAGGCTGCGCACCGGTACAAGTGCTGATCAGCGTTCCGAAAAAACGGTTCAAACATGCTGTCGACAGAAACAGGGTGAAGCGTCAGGTCCGCGAGGCCTACCGCAAGCATAAGGAACCCGTCGTTGAGAAGATACAGGAGGGCAGGCAGTTGCTCATCGCTTTCGTCTGGTTGTCCGACGCACATTTCCCCTCGGCAGAGATCGAGAAACGGGTCAAGAGTCTCATCGCACAAATCGCAAAGAAGATATGAACCCGCTATCCCGTCTGATTGCAAAGCTATTGGTCTTGCCCATACGATTCTATCAGTTGTGTATTTCCCCGCTGTTGGGTCCCTCGTGCAGGTTTACGCCCACATGCAGCGAATATGCGAGGCAGGCCATCCTGAAGCACGGCCCGATTAAAGGGCTCTATCTGGCCATCTGGCGAATCCTGAGATGCAACCCCTGGGGCGGCAGCGGTTACGACCCTGTACCCTAGAAACTTGAAATACTAGAATAAAAAGGAATATATGAAGAATTTTGTTGAAGAACTGAAATGGCGCGGTATGCTGGCACAGATGATGCCTGGCACGGAAGAGCTGCTACAGAAAGAGATGGTAACAGCCTACCTAGGTACCGACCCCACGGCCGATTCCCTCCACATCGGACACCTCTGTGGTATCATGATGCTCCGTCACTTGCAGCGTTGCGGCCACAGACCCATCATCCTCGTAGGTGGTGCTACAGGTATGATCGGCGACCCTTCTGGCAAGAGCCAGGAGCGCAACCTTCTCAACAACGAGACACTCTACCACAATCAGGAGTGCATCAAGCGTCAGGTGGCCAAGTTCCTCGATTTCGAGTCGAAGGAGCCCAATGCCGCTATCATGGTGAACAACTACGACTGGATGAAAGACTTCACCTTCCTTGACTTTGCTCGCGAGGTGGGTAAGCACATCACCGTCAACTATATGATGGCCAAGGAGAGTGTCCAGCAGCGCCTGAACGGAACAGCCCGCGACGGACTGAGCTTTACGGAGTTTACCTATCAGCTGCTGCAGGGCTACGACTTCCTGTATCTCTACCAGCACTATGGCGTGAAACTGCAGTTGGGCGGCAACGACCAGTGGGGAAACATGACGACTGGCACGGAGCTTATCCGCCGCACACTGGGCAACGAGGTAGAGACCTTCGCCCTCACCTGCCCGCTGATTACGAAGAGCGACGGCAAGAAGTTCGGCAAAACCGAGAGCGGTAACATCTGGCTCGATCCTGCCCGCACCACTCCGTACAAGTTCTATCAGTTCTGGCTGAACGTGAGCGACGACGATGCCGAGCGCTACATCAAGATCTTCACCTCGCTGGAGAAGGACGTGATTGATGCCCTCGTTGAGGAGCACAAGCAGGATCCCGGCCGTCGTGTGCTGCAGAAGCGCCTGGCTGAGGAGGTGACTATAATGGTACACTCGCAGGAAGCACTCGACACAGCCATCGAGGCATCCAATATCCTCTTCGGCAAGTCGACGAAGGAGAATCTGGAGAAACTCGACGAGCAGACCTTCCTCGATGTGTTCGACGGTGTGCCTCAGTACGAGATCGGCCGCGACCAGCTGGGACAGCCCGCTATCGAGGTGCTCACCACAGCAGCACCCGTCTTCCCTTCCAAGGGCGAGATGCGCAAGATGGTACAGGGCGGTGGCGTCAGCCTGAACAAAGAAAAGCTGGCTGACCAGAATCGTGCCATCACGGCCGAAGATTTGATCGACGGTAAGTATCTTTTGGCTCAAAAAGGCAAGAAGAATTACTACTTACTGATCGTTAAGTAATATTTGCGCTGCAAAATTTTGGTACTTCAATTTTTTATTCGTACCTTTGCAGCCGCATTCTGGACGATGGTGTAATGGTAACACTACAGGTTTTGGTTCTGTCATTCCCGGTTCGAATCCGAGTCGTCCAACTACAAACAAACTCCTAAAAACAAAACAATTATGGCAAATCTATTTTCATTGGAAGGAAAGAACGCCTGGATTACTGGCGCTTCTTACGGTATTGGCTTCAACATTGCTAAGGCTTTCGTAGCAGCAGGTATCAAGACCATCATCTTCAACGACATCAATGACGCAGCCCTCGAGCGCGGTCTGGCTAACTACAAGGAGGCTGGCATTGAGAACGTGAAGGGTTATGTTTGCGACGTGACTGACGAGAATGCCGTGAAGGCACTCGTTGAGAAGATCCACGCCGAGGTGGGCAATATCGATATCCTGGTAAACAATGCAGGTATTATCAAGCGTATCCCCATGCACGAGATGAAGCGTGCTGAGTTCCAGCAGGTCATCGACATCGACCTCGTTGGTCCGTTCATCTGCGCTTCAGCCGTTATTCCTGAGATGATGGAGCGTCGCGAGGGTAAGATCATCAACATCTGCTCGATGATGTCTGAGCTGGGTCGTGAGACCGTTAGTGCCTACGCAGCCGCCAAGGGTGGTCTGAAGATGCTGACCCGCAACATCTGCTCTGAGTATGGCGAGTACAACATCCAGTGTAACGGTATTGGCCCGGGCTATATCGCTACGCCTCAGACAGCTCCGCTCCGTGAGCGTCAGCCAGACGGTAGCCGTCACCCATTCGATTCATTCATCTGCGCCAAGACACCTGCCGGACGCTGGCTCGAGCCGTCAGAACTGGGAGGCCCCGCCGTGTTCCTCGCTTCTCACGCTTCCGATGCTGTGAACGGTCATGTGCTCTACGTCGACGGCGGTATCCTCGCCTATATCGGCAAGCAGCCCAAATAATGCCTCTGGCATAGACAGATATAAAAAGGGACCCCGATTCGGAGTCCCTTAATTTTTATTGACAAATTCTAGACTTAGAGAGCGTCGGCGAGCTCAGCACCTGGCTTGAACTTAGCCACCTTCTTAGCTGCAATCTTGATCTTCTCCTTTGTTGCGGGGTTGATACCCTCACGAGCGGGGCGCTCGCTAACGCTGAATGTACCGAAGCCTACGAGAGAAATCTTGTCACCTGCTACGAGAGCGTCCTTAATGGCTGCTACTGTTGCGTCGAGAGCCTTCTTGGCGTCTACCTTTGTCAGACCAGCACCTGCTGCAATCTTGTCAATCAATTCTGTTTTGTTCATAATGTTTAAAATTTAATGAATTATTAATAGTAATAAACTATGGTTTAGTCTAAATCGAGGGCAAATATAATGTAAAGTATTTAAAGAAACAACAAAAAATCGGAAAAAATTACTTTTTTATTGAAAATTAAGTGTATTATGCCCTTTTTTGGTGCTAAACCGAGATATTTTTCGTAATTTTGCACCCGAATTAGAAATAACAAGAAATAAAAGTTTACTAATAAACAAGACGTTATAGCGCATGATGTTCCGCATACCACCCGTCACAAAAAATCTGCTGATCATCAACTTGATCGCATTCATTGCCACATTCGTCCTGCAGATGCGCGGCATCGATCTGGCCGACATCGGCGGCCTGCATTTCTTTATGGCAAGCAACTTCCACTTCTATCAGCTGGTCACCTATCTGTTCCTCCATGCCAGCTTCATGCACATCCTCAGTAACATGTTCGGACTTTGGATGTTCGGCTGTGTCATCGAGAATGTCTGGGGGCCGAAGAAATTCCTTTTTTATTACATTACGTGCGGCATAGGAGCAGGATTACTGCAGGAGTTGGCACAATTTGGCTCGTTCTATATGACCGTTGCCGAGCAGGTGCCTGCCACCACTTTGGGAATGGTGCTGGAGTACGGACAGCATTATGCGCATGCCCTCAACGCCTGGACTACCATCGGTGCCTCGGGTGCCGTCTATGCCGTCATCCTGGCCTTCGGTATGACCTTCCCCAACGAACGGCTGTTCATCATCCCGTTCCCCTTCCCCATCAAGGCGAAGTGGTTCGTGCTGGGCTATGTGGCCATCGAGTTCTTCTCGGCACTAGGCTCTTCTGGCGACGGCGTGGCTCATACCGCCCACCTCGGAGGTATGCTCTTCGGCTACCTGATGATACGCTACTGGAACCGTCATCCCGACTCCTCGTTTGATCGCGGACGCGGACAGCAGTTCTTCGAGAACCTGAAGCGCAACTTCGAGCAGCGCAGACACAACACTCAGTATGAGAATCCCAACATGCACGTTGAGCGCGGCGGCGGCAAGGAAGCCGACAGAGAGTACAATGCCCGCAAGCGGCAGAACCAGGATGAGATCGACGCCATCCTCGACAAAATACGCAAAAGCGGCTACGACAGCCTGACCAAGGAAGAGAAGAAGAAACTCTTCGACGCAAGCAACGAACGATGATCAAGCAACTCAAATCCTTCACCATCAACATCGTGGCAGGGGCCAATGTGGCTACCGTGCTGCTGATGGCGCTCGCAGGATACTCCGACTACATCAATCCTGTAGAGCATCCGATGCTCTCCAATCTGGGAATGACCTTCCCCTTCTTCCTCATTGCCAACCTGCTGTTTATCTTCTTCTGGCTCACGTTCAAGTGGAAGAAACTGTGGATACCCATCCTCGGCTATGCGATTGTCTACGTGCCCCTGACTATCTATGTGCCGATGCACAGCAGCCAGCAGGAGCCCGAGGGAACCATCAAGATCATCTCCTACAACGTCTGCCAGTATGGCGGCAACTACAAATACGAGCAGGCCTTCGACACGATCTTCAGTTACCTGAAGGAGCAGGATGCCGACATCGTCTGTATGCAGGAGGATGTCGACAGCTGGCGCCGATTCGTCTTCCAGCGCTACAGCAAGGTATATCCTTACAACGACACCACCTTCTTCAGCAAGCAGAACATCAGCATGAACGGCGTAGGCATCCACTCGAAATACCCCATCATCCGCAAGGAGCGCATCTGGTATCCGTCGGTGGCCAACGGCTCCGTCGCCTACTACCTGCTGATCGAGGGCGACACGGTGCTCGTCATCAACAACCATCTGGAAACCACCCACTTATCCTCTGCCGACCGCGACCACTACAAAGAGATGATCTCAGGGAAGATGAAGCGCAAGGAGGCCAAGGAAGAGTCGATGATGCTGATCGACAAACTGGGGCAGGCATCAGCCAAGCGAGCCGTCGGCGCCGATGCCGTCCACAAGTATATCGAGGAACATCGGCAGTACCCCATGATTGTCTGCGGCGACTTCAACGACAACCCTATCTCCTACTCCCGCCGAACCATCGCCAAAGGGCTGAAAGACTGCTTCGTAGAGACAGGAAAAGGCCTCGGTTTGTCATTTTTTCAGAAAGGTTTTTTCTTCCGTATCGACCACATAATGTGCTCCGATCACTTCGTGCCCTATAACTGCAAGGTTGACAACAAAATGGACGCCAGCGACCATTACCCCATCGCCTGCAGGCTAAAATTCGTGCATAAACCTTAAAAAACGAACGAAAATCGTCCATAAATTTTTCGTTGTCTAAAAAAATGTCTATATTTGCACGCTCAAATATGCGCGAACAGAATTAAATAACAATAAATAACATCAAAAATCAAAATGCAAAACAAAGGAATTGTAAAATTTATCGCAGTGCTTCTGATTCTCGTGTG
>JAEEGF010151457.1_pt1 | contig 65071 bp, 58 predicted proteins | sample 9134171 | NCBI WGS metagenome assembly JAEEGF01 (sample SAMN16246542, study PRJNA631951) | gut metagenome | biome: gut microbiome; feature: rumen; material: AP-attached | host: Bos | place: Iran: Karaj | collected 2018-10 | reverse complement strand
CCCCCTGTACGCTTCCATTCGTCCGTCAGTTCCTTACGCACCTCACTACTCTTAACGCGCTGGTTGATCCAGGCATCAGAGTAGCCCAATCGTTTGTAATCGATGATAGCCTGATCAATACTCTTTTCGGGGTCTTGCATCTGGTCGAGGCGTTGGCAGGCCACCTGTGCCATCCATTGTTTAAAAGGCTCTGCCTTAGGTGAAGGAATGGACTGTATCAGGCGGAAAAGTTGCTCAGTATCAGCCACATCCGTCAAACGCATCTTGCCATCATAAGCACGAAGTTTCAACTGGTTACAATTTGTAACCGTTTCATTACCTTCTTTTACAAGTCTATGTTTTAAGACTTTCCAATAGTTTCTTGCATGCTCATAATCAGGCTGATCTGTCAGTACACCACAAACATCCACGATGGAAAAATACCATTTCTCTTCCACATCATCCCACACCGTGCGGATTTTTCTTTCTTCAAATAATTGAAGTGCTTCTTTTTTTGTCATAGTTATTACAATTTAAGTTTACTAAATATCTATCCCTAACATCTGCTGAATTTCGTTCAGCGTTGCGTCTATCTTCGCATCGAGGGCTGTACGCTTTTCGTGATACTGCTTCAGCAGTTCTTCAGGTCGCAATACTTCTTCCTCCTCTTTGGGGAATTTGCATTGGTCGAAGTTACAGCCAAGGTCTAACAGTTGCTGGGCCGTGAAGCAGCGTGATTTCTCATCGCCTGTCTCGCTATCGATGATTTCCTGGCGACTGTTCCACCAATCAATCATCGGCAGGCAATGGTCGCGCAACATGGGTTTGGTCTTCGAGAAATGCTTATAGTGAGATAACAAAAAAATAGAAGATTATTATCATTTATTATATAAAAGGTATAGGGGAAGTGAGGGATTATCGAAAAGTTATCGGGGCACAGAGGTGTACTCATTCAGAACCATTCATTCACAGTAAATAGCGATTTTTATTCGCAAAAAAGTATGGTGATAACAAAAAAAGTAGTAAATTTGCAAGCAGAATAATAAAATATGGATAATTATGGATCATAAGATTATGAGTACGGCTTATGTGCCATTGCAGCGATATTTGCAAAGGCTTTGTTGCCCATAATCTGGACATCCTTACCGATAGTAATCATCATCAGACTTGTACACCCTTGGAATATTTTAAATATTGATAATCAATAACTTACAAGTTAAACGGTAGAAAAGTGACGTTGGGGATTCTTTGGTGTTCCAAAAGCATGAAGATTTAACGTATTTAACGTTCTTAAACCCTATGCGAATTCAAATTGAAAGTGCTACAGGCCCTATATATGCCGCTATCAATAGCCATACACCAGCCCATACTTTTCATGAAGCTGTCGGAGGGTGCCGTCGGCTTTCATTTGGGCAATGACAACGTTGACAAGGGCGAGAAGATCGTCTTGCCCCTTGCGCATCAGCACACCGATTTCTCCGTGGGTGAAGGGAGCGTTTAGCAACGGTGCAGCGAGGCGTGGGTCATTCTGCACATACCACGGAGCCTCGGTAATTTCGGTAATCATCACGTCGGCATTGCCCTCGGCTACCTGATTGGGGATTTCCTCGTTCTGCTGATAAACGATAATCTGAGCGTGAGTAAGGTTCGCATTGGCAAACTTCTCGTTCAGCCCACCGGGGTTTACCATCACGCGCACTTCTGGCTTGTCGATGTCGGCCAGCGACTGGTAGCGGTCGGCATCGGCGGCACGGCAGAGGATGGTCTTGCCATTGGCCAAATAACCGTCACTCATCAGCATCGTCTCCTTTCGCGTGTCGGTAATGGTGATGCCTCCAATGGCAAGGTCAAAAGTCTGTGGTTCGGTCAGCACATCGGCAGTCAGCGTAGGCCATGAGGTTTGTACATATTCAATACCTACACCGATGCACTTGGCTATCTTCTCTGCCATTTCGATGCCGAAGCCCCAGTAGTTGCCGTCGGCCTCGCGATACGAAAGTGGCCGATAGTCTCCCGTGGTGCCTACCAACAGCTTGCCTCGCTCCTGGATGCGCTCAATGGTAGGCTGCACCGCCGAGGGATTGTCATCATTCGACGTGCATGATGCAAACGATACTGTGCCGCATAGTAGCAGGATGGCGGCGAGTATCCATAGTCTGACCTTTTTCATTTTCTAACTACCTTTTGACTGCCCTCGATGACGATGCCGCGGGTGCTGGCCGGGACATTGGCGGCACAGCAGAACATCAGCGTAGCTACATGTTGTATTTGTAAGCTTTTGCGGACAAAGGTAGCAAAATAAACACAACTTCACAAACTTGTGAATCACAAACTTGTGAATTTTAAGAATTATTACACAACCCAGGTACCTGTCCCCATGACTATTGCTATCCTGACTATCCGTTTTATCGTCTGGCTTTGAAATTTTACCTCAAAACGATGTATTTCGACTGATTTTATGCAATATTCATAAAATAATTGATTAATTATTTGTACATGTAACTAGAAATAGTTACCTTTGCGGCGATGAACAAGAAAGATAAACTCATAAAACGATTCAAGACCCAGCCTCGAGATTTTACTTTCGATGAGGTTGTGACCCTGTTTCAAGGCTATGGCTTCGAACTTGAAAACAAAGGATCAACATCAGGTTCACGCGTCAAGTTCTACAATGCCAAGGATAAGAACTCGTACATCATGCATAAGCCCCATCCAAGTAATATCATAAAGGGGTATCTGATGCGTGACATATTGAATTTTCTTTTAACGAACAATTATATAAAATAAGGAGGACGAAGATATGGGATATTTGAAGTACAAAGGCTATACAGGAAGTGTGGAGTATAGCGAAGAAGACAAGTGCCTGTTTGGAAAGGTGCAGGGCATGGCTAAGGACAGTATCACCTACGAAGGTTCTACTGTTGAGGAATTGACAGAAGACTTTGAGGGAGCCATTGATGATTACCTGGCATTATGCGAAGAAAAAGGGATAGAGCCACGCAAACCATATTCGGGTGTGCTTAATGTAAGGCTTACACCGGAGATTCATAGTAGTGCGGCTATGGCAGCCCAAAAAGCCGGCATAACCATCAATGCATTTATCAAAAACGCCGTAGCTCGCGCATTGGGCATAGTGCTGTAATTACTTTTCGCCCATGAAATAATAGGTGCTGATTTCGTAGCCTGAGGCGCCATATAGGACATCCAGATCTGAATAGGTATATGAAAGGCTGGCTTCTTTCAGTCCGATATCCTTCAGGTATCTCGTGCCAAGTTTGACCATATTTGTGGCTATCCCCTGATGAGTCTCGTTGGAAGCAACACAGGTACATCCTACGTTCCCGACGCCCTCTGCCTCTGTTTCCGCAGAGACGATCAATGTCCCTACGATCTTGCCATTCTTGATGGCTATCAGCACGCGCTGTTGATGCCCTAGAATCTCATCCATACGACGAGTCGTTACTCAGTTCCAAGCGCGGATGAACTGACCGTCGAAGGCGGCCTGATAGCGGTAGAGTTGTTTGCCGCCATCACCTGAGGCGACGGTGCCGTTGTTCACATCATAGTAACGGCCACACTTGGCACATGACAGTTGGTTGCCGCCCTTCTGCCAAGTCAGCGGGTATCGCGTACCGCCATATTGGTTCAGACAGTTGGGACACTGTCCTTCGTAGGCGATAAGCATGTTGTCGTAGCTGCTGGTGCCGATGATGATACAGTTGCCTGCCCCCAAGACACAACGGTACTGGTTCTCGCGATCCGTACTGAGACGAATGTTTTCTGTAGCTCCGTCATAATTACGGGTGGTTTTCAGGTGGCGCACACCCTGATCAAGGTTTGTCTCTATCTTGCAGAAATGTCCAGGGTTACCTAGGATGCCAGTCAAATGACAAGGCTGAGGATGAAGTTGGGTGTCGAAGACAAAGAAACAATCCGCACCACGATAGACGGAGTCTTCGGCATTGCAGGCTGATAAAGACAGAAGAACAATTAAAGACATAGTAACATAATAACAAATATATTTGACACCCCTTGCTTTCATTTTATATTATAGTTAATATGTTACTATGTCTTCAAAAAATACTTTGTCTATCCAAGAAGAGAGGCTTCTGCCTTGGTCATGCGATCGAAGTGGAAACCATCGAGCGTCTGCTGCATCAATGCCTGGATCTGGTCGTTACAGAGGTTGCCGATGGAGCCCTCGTGGGTGTGGTGAATGTCGTGAGAGGCCTTGAACGTGCCAGCCTCGATGTCGAGACCCACCTTCTTGTAGGCATCGCGGAAGGGCATGCCGTTGGCAGCGAGGCGGTTCACCTCCTCGACAGAGAACATCGGATCGTACATCGGATTGTCGAGGATATGCTCGTTGACCTCTATCTTATTAATAATGTAAGCAGCCATCTGCAGGCAGTCTTTCAGTTCGCCGAAGGCAGGTAGGAAGACCTCCTTGATGATCTGCAGGTCGCGGAAATAGCCCACGGGGAGGTTGTTCATGATGAGTGTCACCTGCTGAGGCAGCGACTGGAGCTTGTTGCACTTGGCGCGAATCAGCTCAAACACATCGGGATTCTTCTTGTGGGGCATGATGCTCGAACCCGTCGTACACTCCTTCGGCAACTTCACGAACGAGAAGTTCTGAGAGTTGAACATACAGGCATCGAAGGCCATCTTGGCAATAGTGCCAGCGATGGTGGCAATGGCGAAGCCTACGTTGCGCTCCATCTTACCACGACCCATCTGGGCATAGACGACATTGTAGTCCATCGAGTCGAAGCCCAGCAGTTCGGTGGTCATCGTGCGGTTGAGCGGGAATGACGAACCATAGCCGGCAGCAGAGCCGAGGGGGTTGCGGTTGGTCATCTTATAGGCAGCCTGAAGGAAAAGCATGTCATCCGTCAGACTCTCTGCATAGGCACCAAACCACAGGCCGAAGCTTGACGGCATGGCTATCTGCAGGTGGGTATAGCCTGGCATCAACACATCCTTATATTGGTTGCTCTTTTGGATGAGCTCGTCGAAGAGGATCTTTACTTCGTCAGCGATGTCCTTGAGTTCGTGGCGGGTGAAGAGCTTCAGGTCAACGAGTACCTGGTCGTTGCGAGAGCGGCCCGAATGGATCTTCTTACCCATATCGCCGAGTTTACGGGTGAGGAGCATCTCCACCTGGGAGTGCACATCCTCCACATCGTCCTCAATCACGAACTCACCACGCTCTGCCAACTGGTAGATGTTCTTCAACTCTGCCAGCAGCTGCGTCAGCTCGTCTTTCTCCAGCAGTCCGATGCTTTCCAGCATGGTGATATGGGCCATCGAGCCCAATACATCGTATTTCGCCAGATAGAGATCCATCTCACGGTCCCGTCCAACGGTAAACCGCTCAATCTCCTTGTTGATCTCAAAGTTCTTTTCCCAAAGCTTCATAATGAAAGTGAAGAGTGAAGAGTGAAGAGTGAAGAATTTGCTACCGCTATTCCTCAGACTTCAATAATCACTCATTGTTCTAATTGATTATTTTTTTTAATTGTCTTTATTGATGAAATTAATAAGGCTATTACCTCATTACAATCATTTGCCAAACTTTCGAACCCGTTATCATCCAAGAAATCTGTATCATGCAATAAGTTTAACCAGTTCATTGTTTCGTTTGCTTCCTTAAGAGCAATGTGAAGTTTTGAAGCGAAATCAGAAGCGCTTTGTGCAAATTCCGACTCGTGAACATTTGCAGAAATAGAAGTACCAGACCGTAAAATCTGCTTATAGATAGCTTGCAATTTCCAATCATTCTCTGTGAAATGAAGGAACATTTTCACTATCCTAACCGCAAAATTGTAACTCTTCGTATGAAGAGGTCCACCTTCTCTTCTATAGCACGTTATCATGGCGGTAGCAAATTATTCACTCTTCACTCTTCATTCTTCACTTAAGTATATTGTACTTGCGCCAGGGCGTCGGCGATCTTCTCCACAGCTTCCATCAGCGGCTTTTCTACCATGCCCTTGATAAACGGGTTCAGCTCAGCCTTCACCGTCACCTTCATCTTCGAGTTCTGCTCGTCGACGGGCAGAACCTGTATCCACACGTTGAAAGGCACAGGCGACTGAACTGTCTCGAACTTCACGCACTTCGGCTCCTCGCGGTCGCAAATGCGCAGCTTCAACTCTCCCACAGGGGCGACGTTGATGGCCACCGTGTCCTCGTCAAACGTGAAGTCGTTGATTTTGTCCTCAGGTACACGATCCTTCACCTTGTCCAGGTTACGCAGGTCGCTGATATTACGATACACAGCCTCCTGTGGATAAGGAATCTGCTTTACACTACTCTCAAACTTTGATTCTCCTCCGAATAATCCCATAAATAATACATATTAACTGTTAAAAGACATAATAACAAACTAACAAATTATCCCCTGAGACATATACTCATCAATATGTTAGTATGTTACTCTGTCTTTAAAAAATTACTCTGTCTGTTTCCACGTTTCCGGGCTCTTGCGCCATTCGGCGAGCACAGCCTTGTCTTCTTCTTTGATATAACCCGTCTTGGCGGCCTCCTCGATGACGGCCTCATAGTTGCTCAATGTGATGAGCTTTACGCCAGCCTCCTCGAAAGCCTGCTCTGCCACAGGGAAACCATAGGTGAATGATGCCACCATACCGATGACCTCCACACCATAGTCGCGCAGGGCCTTGACAGCCTTCAGCGACGAGCCGCCAGTAGAGATCAGATCCTCGACGACAACCACCTTTGCGCCCTTCTTGATCTCACCTTCCACCTGGTTGCCCATGCCGTGATCCTTCGGCTTCGGACGGACATAGCTGTAGGGCAGTCCCAGTTGGTCTGCTACGAGTGCTCCCTGAGCGATGGCGCCTGTGGCTACGCCAGCAACAGCTTCTGCCTCAGGAAAATACTCCTGGATGGCATGACAAAGCTCCAGTTTCACGAACGAGCGGAGGCTGGGGAACGACAGCGTCTTGCGGTTGTCGGTATAGATGGGCGATTTCCAGCCCGAGGCCCAGGTAAACGGGTCGTTCGGCTGCAGCTTGATGGCCTGAATATCCATCAGCTTTTTAGCAAATTGATTCTTGATATCCATATCCCTTAATATATTATGTGGGTGCAAAGGTACGACTTTTTATGGAGTTTAAGGAGTTATAGGGAGTTAAAGGGAGTTAAAGGACAATAGTTTAATAGTTTTTTAGCTTTTGGCGAAGCCGAGGGCGAGGACGCTGACTTTCACATTGCCGGCCTTGCAGAGTTCCTTGGCACAGGCGATGACTGTGGCACCTGTGGTGACAACATCGTCGATGATTAGTAAATGCTTGCCACGAATGGCAGTTTCATCGGTCATTTCAAACACCTTTTCCACATTCTCGTTGCGCTCCCAACGACCCTTGTTGGTTTGACTCCCTTCAAAGACATTACGCCTAACCACGTTATTATATATAGGTAGGTTTGTAATCTCGCTGATGCCACAGGCAATCTCCTGACTTTGGTTGTAACCACGTTGCCGTTGGCGCTTCTTTGCCAATGGTATGGGCACAATTCCGTCGATTCCATCGAAAAAACCCGAGGGCTGTAGTTCTTTAGCCACAAGCCGTCCCATCACCTCTCCAATATCAGGACGATTCTTGTATTTCAGTTCGTAAAGGATATTAGCGGTCTCGGAATGGGCTTCATAATAAAAGAGGGCTGTTGCACGCTCAATTGGTATTTGGTGCCAGAATAACTTGGCCATCTCATTCTCGTAGGGGTCTTGTTGGAAGTGTGTCCGAGGCAGATGGAAGTTGCATTTGGAGCAGATAATCTCCTCGCTGACCGTTAACCGTTGACCACACACGACGCAGAGCCGAGGGGAGATCAGGTCAAGCACCCTGTGCCAAAAGGAAATAACCATGGGGATTTACGATTTACGGATTTACGATTTACGATTTATTACTCAGAGTCTTCAGAATACTCAGAAAACTCAGATTCATCGTCGACATCGAGGCATTGACGGATGATGTCGAAGGTGAAGCCGCGACTGAGGGCAAAGCGTACGAGCTTCTGGTTCAGTTCATAGTCGTTAGCGGCCTTGATGCTCTTCCGCTTCTGTTTCAGCAGCGGACGGAGCACATCAAGATACTCTTTTTCATCGATTTCATCGAGAACCCGTTGCTGGATATCCGTGTCGATATGTTTCATCCAGAGAGCCTGCTGTACCTTACGACGTCCCCATTTGTTGTAGCGGATCTTGTCCTTAACGAAGGCACGGGTATAGCGCTCATCATCGATGTATCGTTCTTTTACCAGACGTGCGATGATGCGGTTTTGTACCGTTTCATCGAGTTCCCAGCGTCTCATCTTGTCGCGCATCTCCTGTTGGCAATGCTCTGCTTGAGCACAAAGGGCTGCCAGTTGGAGATAGGCTTCTTGTTCCGTCATTTCTTTTTTCATATCTTCATAGTTTTAAGGAATCTTCTTTTACCAAACTGGTCGCAACGGATCTCCGTATCGATGAAACCGATATTCTCGAGATATTTGCTGACCTCCTCTGCCGTCAGGGGATTGAGTTCGAAATAGAGCCGTCCGCCAGATCTTAGGTGCTCTGAAGCATAGTCGCCAATGCGCTTGTAGAATAAAGCAGGATCTTCATCTGGCCCGAAGAGGGCTTCATGAGGCTCATAGTCGAGCACGTTTTTCGTCATACCAGTGGCCTCGCCGCTACAGATATAGGGAGGGTTACTCACGATGATGTTCCACTTGGGAAGTGAAGAGTGAAGAGTGAAGAGTGAAGAATCGAGAGCGTCACGATGCTCGAAGATGATGGTGGCACCAAGGGAATTGGCGTTTTCTTGTGCGATGCGGAGGGCATCGTCGGAGATGTCCCAGGCTGTTACCTTGGCCTCTGGCATCTCTAATGTCAATGTGATGGCTATGCATCCGCTACCTGTTCCGATATCCAGAATGGTGAAGTGTCCTGACGCCTGACTCCTGACTTCAGTCTCTTGAGTTATCCAACGACATAATTCTTCTGTCTCAGGCCTTGGGATGAGTACACCTGGGGCTACATGAAATGGTCGTCCACAAAAATCGGTTACTCCTAATATATATTGCACAGGCTCTCCTTTTTCCAGTCTGAGTATGGTTTTTTCCAGTTCCGTTTGGTCGTTTGCGGATAATTGTGTAACTTTGCCGCAGAGAATATCTGCCCAGGAAAGGCCGAAGCGAACGTCCAACACCCAGCGGACGATGGCTTTCGCCTCGCCAGCATCGTAGATGTGAGTCAGTCTGTGCCAGAGTTCTTCGTATGTCATAGCGGGTACAAAATTAATAATAATAATTGAGAATTGAAAATTGAAAATTGAAAATTTATGAGTGACGACGAAAAATACATGCATCGCTGTATTCAGTTGGCCCGTAATGGACGACAGAATGCGAAGCCTAACCCGATGGTTGGGGCAGTAATAGTGAGTGCTGACGGACGAATTATCGGTGAGGGATACCATGTGCGCTGTGGCGAGGGCCATGCCGAGGTGAATGCCTTTGCATCCGTTCGGTCTGAAGACGAGGCTTTACTACCTGGATCAACGATATATGTCTCGTTGGAGCCTTGTTCCCACTATGGTAAGACACCACCTTGTGCCGACCTTATTATAAAGAAAGGTGTACGGCGTGTGGTTGTAGGTTGCATCGATGAATTCGCTGAAGTTCAAGGGCGAGGCATTAGAAAACTCCGTGAGGCTGGCATTGAGGTCGAGGTGGGTGTGCTGGAGAAGGAATGTAAGCATTTGAATCGCCGATTCTTCACATTCCATCGGGAAAAACGACCTTATATCATTCTGAAATGGGCCCAGACGGCCAATGGATTCCTTGACGATCATTTCAAGCCAATACAGATCTCCAGTGACTTTACGAAGATGCTCTCCCATAAACTCCGTGCCGAAGAAGATGCGATTCTCGTGGGACGAGTCACCAATGAGCGTGAACATCCACAACTGACGGTCCGTGACTGGAAAGGACAGAATCCCAAACGACTCGTCATTGACCATTCACACCCTCTGAACCTGGATAGTCTTCATGCACACAATATCCAGTCGCTTATCGTTGAGGGTGGTGCCAAGACACTTCAGTCGTTTATGGAAAAAGGTCTTTGGGATGAGTTGCGGATAGAGACCAACCTCTCGATAACCGTCACCGACGGCACCCGCGCTCCGCAGGTTCCTGCCGATTCCATCGTTATCGGGAGTCATGTCTATGGTAATAATCAGATTATCATTTACGGCCGAAATCAGCAGGAACTTCACCCCACTTCTGAGTCTCCCACTTAATGATAGGATTGCGGAAGTTGTGAGTCTGGAGCCAATTCTCGGCACGGGCAATAATCTGAAAGAGTTGTTCTGTCTGGGGCGTACGCTCGAGTTTTGTCTTACACTTGCGTTTGGTAACCCATAAGATGGCGTTGTAGGAGTCAGAATAGATGGTTTTCGTGTGTAGACCCTGATTCCAGCAGAGGGCGAGGGCGTGGACAATGGCGAGGAACTCTCCGATATTGTTCGTGCCGTGTACAGGCCCGTAGTGGAATACACGATACCCCGTTTGGAGGTCTATCGCCTGATATTCCATCGGTCCCGGGTTACCTGAACAGGCAGCATCTACCGCCCAAGCATCGGCCCGTACCTCCATTGGAAGAGGAAGTACGGTGTCGTTGCGATAGTCGGGAGGATTCTGTTGGGACATTAATACAACTATTTTTATTAACGACAACATTGACAACTCGGACAACTTTTTAACTCGGCCAAGGCCGAAATGTTGTTTTAGTTGTCCAAGTTGTCGTTATATCACATGCGTTCAGGAACTTCGATGCCGAGAAGACCCATGCCGTTTTTGATGATCTTGGCAACGTTTTTGGCGATGACCAGACGGATAGCTTTTTTCTGCTCATCGGGCTCATTGAGAATAGAGTAGTCGTGATAGAACTGATTGAATACTTTCGTCAGTTCGTAGCAGTAATTGGCGATGCCAGAGGGAGAGTAGTCCTTACCAGCCTGCTCTACAGCTGCGCCAAACTCATTCATCTTCTGGATGAGCTCGACTTCCTTCTCGTTGAGACTAGTCGTACTAGTTGGACTAGTTGTACTAGTTAGACTAGTCAGACTAGTTTGACTAGAAAGTCCTTCCGCCTTGCGGAGAATCGAACGGATGCGGGCGTAGGTATATTGGATGAAGGGACCTGTGTTGCCGTTGAAATCGATACTTTCCTCAGGATTGAAGAGCATATTCTTACGGGCGTCGACCTTCAGAATGAAGTACTTCAGCGCACCCATACCCACGATACGGGCAATCTCGCGACGCTCTTCCTCAGTCATATCGTCGAATTTGCCCAGTTCCATCGAGGTCTTGTAGGCATCTTCCACCATCAGTTCCATCAGGTCGTCAGCGTCAACAACTGTTCCCTCACGGCTCTTCATCTTACCATTAGGCAGTTCCACCATACCGTAGGAGAAGTGTGTCAGTTCCTTTCCCCACTTGAAGCCGAGGCGGTCGAGCAGAATACTGAGAACCTGGAAGTGATAATTCTGCTCGTTACCCACCACGTAGATCATCTTGTCGATGGGATAATCCTGGAAACGCATCTCTGCCGTACCGATGTCTTGTGTCATATAAACGCTGGTGCCATCAGAACGCAGCAGCAGTTTCTTGTCAAGGCCTTCGTTGGTAAGGTCTGCCCAGACGGAGTTGTCCTCGTGACGTTCAAAGAGTCCTTTGGCGAGGCCTTCCTCAACCTTGGCCTTACCCTTGAGGTAGGTTTGCGACTCGTAGTAAATCTTATCGAATGAAACCCCCATTTTCTTGTAGGTCTCGTCGAAGCCGGCATATACCCAGTTGTTCATCTTTTCCCAGAGGGCACGCACCTCGGGGTCTTCCTGTTCCCATTTCACCAACATCTCGTGAGCCTCCTTGATGAGCGGAGCCTCCTGCTTGGCCTTCTCCTCATCCATACCCTGAGCCACGAGTTCCTTGATTTCCTCGCGGTAGTGCTTGTCGAAGGCCACGTAGTAGTCGCCAATAAGATGGTCGCCCTTTTTGCCGCTTGACTCAGGTGTTTCACCATTGCCCCATTTCAGCCAGGCAAGCATAGACTTACAGATGTGGATGCCGCGATCATTCACGATGTTGGTCTTCACCACCTTGTTGCCGTTGGCAGCCATAATCTGAGCCAGTGACCAACCTAAGAGGTTGTTGCGTACATGACCGAGATGGAGGGGCTTGTTCGTATTGGGGGAAGAATATTCAATCATCACAAGGGGTGAGTCGTCTGTAGCCTGCTTCATGCCGAAGTTCTCATCCTGATCGATGGCCTCCAACAACTTCAGCCAGGCACCGTCGCCCACGCTGAGGTTTAGGAAACCTTTCACCACGTTGAACTTCTCCACAGCAACACAATTTGCCTGCAGGTATTCGCCAATCTCCTGGGCCGTCTGCTCAGGACTCTTTTTGGCTGCTTTAACAAAGGGGAAAACGACTAATGTCAGGTTACCCTCAAACTCACTTCTCGTCTTCTGCAACTGCACCATCTTTTCTGTAGCATCCATACCGTAAAGAGCCTTTACGGCCTCCTGTGCAGCCTTGCTGATCAATGCTTCTATATTCATATCTTTAAAATTTGGGTGCAAAGGTACGAATAATAATGCATAATTCACAATGCATTATGCATAAATTTTTGGCAGGAGCCTATTTTTCACTTTTCACTCTTCACTTTTGTCATCCAAAGCCCAACGAATGTGAGCATGCCGTTAAGCATCAGCAGTTCGTAGCCGAAATGATAGTTCCAAAGTTGCTGGGTAATGGCGTCGAAAGTGTAGCAGAGGATTGGTGAGGCAATACAGATGTATGGCACGAGGCGGTCATTGGGCTGTCGGTGGGTCAGCAGTCCAAAGGTGAAGAGACCTAACAGAGGACCGTAGGTGTAGGATGCAAGGATATATACGGCATCGATGAGTGATGTGGAGTTGATTGCCCTGAACAACAGGATGAACAAGATGAAAATGAAGCACATCACCAGATGCATTCGTTTGCGCAGTTGTTCATTGTCCGGCTGGCGGCGGATGTCGATGCAGAAACAGGTGGTCAGCGATGTCAAGGCGGAGTCGGCACTGGAAAACGAGGCTGCTACGATGCCGATTGTCAGGAGAATCTGGGGTAAGATTGAGGCTTGCACAAAGTTGGGTAGCAGCAGGTCACCTTTCAGTCCCGAGGTGTCTCCTGCCAACAGCGCCAACAGAATGCCCAACGACAGAAACAGCAGATTGGCTGGTACAAATGCGAAACTGTAAGTACACATATCTTTTTGGGCATCCTTCAGGGTTTTGCAAGTGAGGTTCTTCTGCATCATGTCCTGGTCAAGACCTGTCATGACGATGGCAATGAAGGCACCACTCAGGAACTGTTTCCAGAAGTTGTGCGGCGACACCCAGTCATCAAATACGAAGATACGGCTCATCGGACTGTCTGCAATGACTCTGACAGCCTCGCCAACAGAGAGATGCATCTGGTTGATGGCTTCCAAGAGAATCAGTACCAATGCCGTAAAGAGACAGAGGGTCTGAAAAGTGTCGGTGAACACCAACGTACCGATGCCACCACGACGGGTATAGAGCCAGATGAGCAGCACCATTCCCATGACGTTTACGGTGAATGGGATGCCTGATGGATCGAACACGAATTGCTGCAAGATGATACAGACCACATAAAATCTGACACTCGCACCCACCATCTTTGAAAGCAGGAAGAACCAGGCGCCAGTCTGATAGGAACGATTGCCTAATCGCTGACCTAAATAAGTGTAGATGCTCGTCAGTTGGAGGTGGTAATAGAGCGGCAGCAATACAAAGGCAATCACGGCATAACCCGCAATAAAGCCCAGACACATCTGCAAGTAGGTCATCTGCGATGTGAGCACCATGCCAGGGACGCTGATGAAGGTGACACCTGAGATGCTGGCACCGACCATGCCGAAAGCCACCATATACCAAGGTGCCCTCTTGCGGGCTCGGTAGAACGTGTCGTTGTTGGCCTTGCGACTGGTGAGCCTGCTGATGCCCAGCAGTACAACAAAGTAGGCGAGTATGGTCAGGAGTATCGTCATAATTGGCTGCAAAATTAAATAAAATCTGTGTAAACCGTGTCAATCTGTGGCAAAAAATGTTTAACTTTGCAGACGAAATGAACATCCGAGACCGTCAGATTCTGCAGATTGCCCTGCCCTCCATCGTGTCGAACATCACCGTGCCGTTGCTGGGGATGATCGATGTGGCTATCGTGGGCCATATGGGTAGTCCTGTCTATATTGGCGCCGTAGCCGTCGGATCAATGATTTTCAACCTTGTCTATTGGCTCTTCGGCTTCCTGCGGATGGGTTCCAGCGGACTGACGGCTCAGGCACTGGGGCGACGTGACTTGACTGAAGTCACAAGGATATTGGTACGTTCGACGGCAATCGCCTTGGGCATCGCCTTATTGCTTATTATCCTTCAAATACTGATGAAATGGGTTTCTTTTGCGCTGATAGGCCCCACGGCTGATGTCCTGCCTTATGCAGAGACCTATTTCTTTATCGTTATCTGGGGCGCTCCTGCCGTATTGGGACTCTACAGCCTTTCGGGCTGGTTTATCGGTATGCAGAACACGCGCTTCCCAATGTTCATCAGCATCATGCAGAATGTGGTGAACATCCTCACCTCTCTGACGCTGGTCTATGGCTTCGGAATGAGGATCGAGGGTGTGGCTTTGGGTACTGTCATTGCACAATATGCCGGTTTCATCGTGGCTTTGGGATTGTTGTTCCGCTATTATGGCCGCCTGCGCAGACATCTGGTGATGAAGGGGACGTTTGTGCGTGAGGCGATGGGACGCTTTTTCAACGTGAACCGTGACATATTCCTCCGTACACTCTGTCTGGTGGCTGTGAACCTCTATTTCACTTCCGCTGGTGCCCGTCAGGGGGCTGTCATCCTCTCCGTCAACACCGTGCTTATGCAACTCTATCTCTTCTTCTCCTACTTTATGGATGGTTTTGCATATGCTGGTGAGGCCTTGGGTGGAAGAACATACGGAGCCAAAAATATCACAGCTTTCCACGAGACCCTGCGAAGGCTATGGATGTGGACGTTCGTGGTGACCGTGGCCTATACCTTGTTATATATAGTGGGAGGCCGTTGGATTGTCAGTCTGCTGACGGATGAGGCACAAGTACTCGAAACCTCTTGCGAATACCTGTGGTGGGCGTGGCTGATACCGGCAGCAGGATGTGTTGCCTTTATCTGGGACGGCGTCTTCATCGGCCTGACCGCTACTCGTGGCATGCTCGTCTCCTCATTCCTTTCCACCCTCACCTTCTTCACCATCTGTGGCGGCAGCATATTCTTCACTCATCATTCTTCACTCTTCACTAATCATTTTCTATGGCTTGCGATGATCGTTTACCTTGCCATGAGGGGTATCTTGCAAACAATATGGTACCGGTTAAGAATATTTAACGGGATTTGATGCAAGATTTTCGACCCCTAGGGGTTTATATAAGAAAGAACTAATTAAAAAAGATATGAAAGTAAGAATCTATCGTTGGTACAACGCCGTTTTGACAGTCCTGCTGTCGATGTTGGGCGAAAGATGGTATGAGGGGTCTTTTGAAATCACTCAGGACATTAAAATGCAGAAGAAATGAAACCGACACCGCTGACCTTTAAGAAGAAAATAGCCCTTGAACTGTGGCGGGAGCAGCAGAAGATGGCACGTGATGAACATCCTCTGCGTCAGTTGTTCTGGGAGTGTACCCTGCGCTGCGATTTGAAGTGCCGACATTGTGGCAGCGACTGTAAGATGCAGTCCGAAAGCAAGGACATGCCCAAGGAAGATTTCTTTCAAGTGCTCGATGGAATCGCGAAAAAAACGGATCCACATAAGGTGTTTGTTATTATCTCCGGAGGTGAACCCCTGATGCGACAGGACATCGAACAATGTGGAGCAGGCATCTACCAACGAGGCTTCCCTTGGGGCATGGTGACCAACGCCCTCCATCTCACGCCACAACGCTTTCAAGGACTGCTAAAGGCAGGTATGCACTCGATGACCATCAGCCTCGACGGCTTGGAGGACGACCACAACTGGATGCGAGGCAACGACAATAGCTTCAAGATGGTGAGTCAGGCCATCGATATGCTTGTCGCTACTGAGGGCTTCGTCTTCGACATTGTTACCTGTGTCACTCGCCGTAACTATGAGAAACTCGATGAAATCAAGGAATTTCTGATTGCGAAGGGTGTCCCCAGATGGAGACTGTTCACCGTCTTCCCTGTCGGACGGGCTGCCCTTGATCCGATGATGAGGCTGACCAATGAGGAGTTCAAGGGTGTCTTCGAGTTTATAAGGACTGTTCGTAAGGAGGGGAGTATCCGTGCCGACTATGGCTGCGAGGGTTTCCTTGGTAATTATGAGGGTGAGGTGCGCAACCGTCTTTATTCGTGTCAGGCAGGCATTAGCGTTGGTTCCGTGATGGCCGACGGCTCCATTGCTGCCTGTGCCAGTATCCGTGCCGACTACAATCAGGGGAACATCTACGAAGATGACTTCATGGAAGTATGGGAGAACCGTTATCTGAAATACCGCTATCGCGAATGGATGCGTAAAGACGATTGCGCCCAATGCAAGTATTTCCGTTATTGCCAGGGCAATGGTATGCATCTGCGCGACGGAGAGGGCAAGTTGCTGTTCTGCCACCTGAAACGTCTGAGCCAATGATAAAGAGGTGACTGCGAAATCGAAAAATCCCCAATAAATTTGGATTTTTGCTTGCTTATTCGTACCTTTGCAGCGTCTATATAATAAAGATAGGTATGAAGATACAGATTATCAACGGACCGAACCTCAATCTGCTGGGGCAGCGTGAGCCAGGCATCTATGGCTCAGAGTCGTTTGAGAACTACCTGCCGGAGTTGCGCAAGCGCTTCCCTGAGGTACAGATCGACTATTTCCAAAGCAATGTTGAAGGTGAACTTATCAACAAGATGCAGGAGACGGGTTTCTTTGGAGGCTATGACGGTATTGTACTGAATGCCGGAGCTTACACCCACACCAGCGTAGCCCTCCACGACTGCATCCGTTCGCTAAAGTGTCCTGTCATAGAGGTGCATATCTCCAACGTGCATCAGCGTGAGGAGTTCCGTCATAAGTCGTTGATATCGGCTGTATGTAAGGGTGTGATCTGCGGATTCGGACTCGACTCGTATCGCCTGGCTGTAGCGGCACTGGCTAACGACAAGATAAGTAATGATTAACGACAACTATGACAACTGAGACAACATTATTGGCGACAACTGTCGCCACAGGCAGAAGTTCTGCCTGAAAAAGAAAGTTGTCCATGTTGTCTAAGTTGTAGTAAGAAAAAGAGTTGTAGTCAAGAAAAAGTGAATAGCGATCTGGAGGAATATATCCTGAGGCATTCGGAGCCAGAGCCCGAGTATCTGTACAGACTGTGGCGGGCAACGAATATCCACACCATTCACGGACGGATGGCCAGCGGACACCTGCAGGGGCGGCTGTTGAAGATGCTGGTGGAGATGATCCAGCCGAAAAGAGTTCTCGAAGTAGGGACGTTCAGCGGCTACAGCGCCATCTCGATGGCAGAGGGACTACCTGAGGACGGAAGGCTCTATACATTCGAAATCAACGATGAAATGGAGGATTTTACCCGTCCGTGGATCGAGGGCTCGGCGGTGGCAGACAAGATAGAGTTCATCATCGGCGACGCGCTGGAGGAAGCTCCGAAACTCGGCATAGCGTTCGATATGGCCTTCATCGACGGCGACAAGCGGACATATTGCGAGTGCTACGAGATGGTGCTTTCGATTCTGAGGCCTGGAGGCTTCATCCTCGCAGACAATACGCTCTGGGACGGTCATGTGGTGGATGCTGCCTATGACCACGACCACCAGACACAGGGCATCCTTGCCTTCAATGACTACGTGGCTCAGGATGCGAGAACAGAGCAGGTCATCCTGCCCCTCCGCGATGGCCTGACCATGATAAGGAAGAAAACAATAATGAATATAAACGACAACTATGACAACTAAGATAACATTATTGGCGACTGTCGCCACAGGCAGCTGCCTGAAAAAAGTTGTCTATGTTGTCTAAGTTGTAGTCAAAAATACAAAAGCTGTAGTCAATTAATAGAAAAGATATGCAAGAAACAAGACAAAACAAGATCGCACGACTGCTACAGAAGGAACTCTCACTGATATTCCAGCAGCAGACACGTGCCACGCACGGTACAATGGTCAGCGTGACACGTACCAAGATATCACCAGACCTGAGCATCTGCACGGCCTACCTCAGCATCTTCCCTTCGGAGAAGGGTGAGGAGATCCTGGCCAACATCAATGCCAGCGCAAAGTCCATCAGATACGAGTTGGGAACCCGCGTAAGAAACCAGCTGCGTATTGTTCCTGAACTGCGTTTCTTCATCGACGACAGTCTGGACTATATTGATAGGATCGACGAATTGCTCAAGAAATGAACTTTCCGTTCTTTATTGCCCGTCGGTATCTCTTCTCGAAGAAGTCTACTCACGCCATCAACGTCATCAGCGCCATTTCCGTCATTGGCGTGGCTACTGCAACGATGGCATTGGTGGTCACTCTCTCCGTGTTCAACGGCTTCCACGACCTCGTGGCCACCTTCTTCACGAGCTTCGACCCGCAACTGAAGATCCAGCCAGCAGAGGGGAAGACGGTTGCTGCCGATGACCCCATACTCACACAGATACGCCAGTTGCCACAGGTTGAGGTGGCTACGGAGTGTGTCGAGGATCAGGCGCTTGCCATCTATCATGGTCGTCAGGCGATGGTGGTCGTCAAGGGTGTTGACGATAATTTCTCACAGCTGACCCACATCAACGAGATACTTGTTGGCGACGGTGAGTTCTGCCTCCATGCCGCCGACCTCCACTATGGCATCCTGGGCATACGTCTGGCTGAACAACTCGCCACAGGCTACACCTACACCGAGCCGATGAAAATCTACGCGCCACGACGAGAGGGCCAGTTCGACCTGATGAATCCAGAGGATGCCTTTGAGGAAGATGAGCTCTATTCGCCTGGCGTACTCTTCAACGTCAAACAGGCAAAATACGACCAGAACTACATTCTCACCAGCATCGGGTTTGCCCGTCGCATATTCGACCAGCAAGGCATGCTCTCGTCGCTTGAACTGCGACTGAAGCCTGGCAGCAATTTTGATGCCGTGAAGAAAGAGATCAAACAGTTGTGTGGCACGAAATTCGTCGTGAAGGACCGCTTCGAGCAACAGGACGACACTTTCAAGATCATGAAGATCGAGAAGTTTATTGCCTACATCTTCTTGACTTTCATCCTGATGGTGGCCTGCTTTAATATCATCGGTTCGCTCTCGATGCTCATTATCGACAAGAAGGATGATGTCGTCACCCTGCGTAACCTCGGAGCCTCTGACAAACAGATTGTGCGCATCTTCCTGTTTGAAGGACGCATGATCTCTGCCATCGGAGCCATCTTGGGCATCATTATCGGCCTGCTGCTGTGCTGGGCTCAGCAACAGTTCGGACTTGTGGCACTCGGTTCCAGCAGCGGTTCGTTCGTCGTCAACGCCTATCCCGTCAGCGTGCATCCTGAGGATATCATCCTCATTTTCGTCACCGTGCTGATTGTGGGATTCCTCGCCGTGTGGTATCCCGTTCGCTACTTCGCCAAGCGCCTGCTGGCGTAGTTAGATGGCGGCCAGAGCCAGAGAGTAGTACTTCGAGTCGGGGGAGTCGGCCCTTGAGGGCAGCACGCAACAGCACTGTGTACCCTGCAGCACACCGGCAGTCTTTGCATAGCCAAAGAGGGTGAGTGTCTTATAAAACACGTTTCCTGCCACGATATCCGGGAATATCAGCGCGTCAGCCTGTCCGTCGATGACGGAGCGGATACCCTTTTCATGAAGGCTCACGGAGTCGAGAGAGGTCTTCAGGTCTAAAGGCCCGTCGATGATACAACGTCCGAACTTTCCCGTTTGCGCCTCGGCGATGATCTCCAGATAGTCGACGGTATAGGGGAACACCTTGGCACTGACTTTCTCAGCACAGTGGATGAGTGAGATGCGCGGTTCCTCGATGCCAAGGGCGTGACAGACATAGTTCACATAGTGTATTTGCTGACGACGCTGCGCCTCTGTCGGTACAGGAATGACTGCGGCATCGGTGAAGAACAACAGCTTTTCATATTTGGGAATCTCGGCCATCGCGATATGAGTGAGCACGTGACCAGGACGGATAATGCCTTTCTCCTTATCCAATATCGCGCGCAGGAGGACGTCGGTATTGATGAGTCCCTTCATGAGGATATCCGCTTCACCACTTTTACACATGGCCACAGCCCTACGGGCACACTCTTCCTTGTCGTCACCATCCACATAGATAGGTTCTATAAACCCCATCTCCACGCCTTTCTCAACGGCATAGCGGGTACTGGCATCGTTGGCACAGACCACAGCCACACGTTTCTTGTCTCCCCGCTGCTGGAGAAACACAATCATGTCGTTCAAGTTCCTGATTGATTGCATAATAATATAATTTTGGTTTTTATGCTGCAAATTTACGAAAAAACGAGTGAAATGCAAAGAAAAATCCCATTTTTCTTTGCATTTCCGAGTGCATAGTAAGTTCGGCAAAGCCAAATTTACGAAAATACTCCGAATCTCCAAAATAAACAGAGGTTAATTATGCCTATTTTTTGAAAAAGATGGGATACAAGGTTAGCATTTTGAACGTCTAATGGGTATTATAATAAAAAGACGTGATGGAGAGAATAGAAATCCAACGGCTGTTCAAGCAGCACTATGCCAAGATGTACAGGATGGCACGTACCATTCTCTACGATGAGCAGGAAAGCGAGGATGTGGTCAGCGACATCTTCGAAGACCTGCTTCACGGGCAAACGATCTTGAAGCCGGAAACAGAGGAACGCTATCTGCTGACAAGCGTCCGAAACCGGTGTCTTAAGCGGCTACGCCACACATCAAGTACCATTGAAGAGAGCGGTTATACTGAACCAACTGACGATTCAGATGTAGAAGATGAGCGGCTGACTGATATCGACGAGTTTGTTGCTTGCCACATGACTGAACAGGAGCAACGTATCTTCCGCTTCCGTTTCACTGACGGATGCAGTTACGAGGAGATTGCCGCTGTCGAGGGTATCAGCAGGGTAGCCGTATGGAAACATCTTTCACACGCCTTGAACCAGATTAGAAACTATTTTAACAAGTAAAGACTATGCAAACCCCAAACGAAAAGACACAAATGTTTCTTGACATGCAGGAACATCCTGAAAAATACTCAGAAGAACAGTTGGAGTCCATCATGGATGAACTCGATCGTTTGCCCGATGTGTATAAAGCGTGGCATGATTTCGAAGAGAATCAGCATCAGATTACTATGCACTCGTCGCGTCGATGGCTGAAAGTTGCTGCATCTATCATAGGTGTTATCATGGCTTCGGGCATTGCTTTTGCGGCTATTCATTTTGTGCGTCATTATCAGAAACCGCAGACACCTGGGGTCGAACAAACGACATACGAAAAAGCTCCCGCCAGCATAGTACCAGTTGACATTACCACTGATACCATTGCTGTGGAGTCTCGTATTTTCAACAACGTGTCGCTTGATACGATGCTTAATGAAATAGCAGGCAACTACCATCTTACTGTTGAATTCCAACGGGAAGAAAGTCGCCAACTCCGCTTTCATTTCGAATGGAAGTTCAGTGAAAGCATCGATCGGGTCGTAGAACGACTGAATAACTTCGAGGCAGTAAATATCATTTGTGAACCCGAAAAACTGATTGTAAAATGAGACGATTGAACTTACTGCTGATCCTTCTTCTGGCATTTAGTAATTCACAGGCTCAACGTATCACCCGACAATATAATAATGTGTCGCTTAGCGAGGCATTATTTCAGTTAAGTCAGGAGCAGAACGACTATACCATTAGCTTCATTTACAACGAACTGGAAGATTTCCGCATCTCCACCTCAGTGAATCGTAAGACTCTTCCTGACGCCATACAGCAGATGATAGGTTTTTATCCCATTCGAATGATTATAAAGCCTGAATACAACGAAATCTTCGTAGAGTGTACCCATAAGACTGATCGTCATTTGACGGGTACCATCATCGACGAGCAGGGCCATCCCGTAGCCTATGCCAATATTGCTTTGCTCAGCTTGTCTGATTCAACTTTACTCTGTGGTGGAGTATCTAACGAGAGCGGTTACTTCGCTGTTCCATACGAACAAGAAAGTCTTCTTGCACGTGTCTCCTATGTCGGTTACAAGACCATCTATCGGCTTTGCCATCAGCCCGAGGTGGGTACAATAAGAATGCAGCCTGATAACTATACGCTGAAAGGTGTGGTCGTACAGGGTGAGCGTCCAAAGGTAGTTCTACAGGGCAATTCGCTGATGATGAATGTGGAAGGAACAGTCATGGAACGGTTAGGTACAGCAGAAGATGTACTCACACGTGTTCCGATGATTGCCAAACGGGGCGAAGGCTTTGAAATCTTAGGCAAAGGGACACCACTTATCTATTTAAACAACCGCAAACTGACCGACCTGAACGAACTGAGAAACATACAATCGGACAATATCCGCAGTGTGGAGGTCATCCAAAATCCTGGTGCTCGCTATGATGCTTCTGTTAATGCCGTCATCATCATCCGTACCAAGCGGGCAGCAGGCGAAGGCTTAGGTGTGGAACTGACATCGTGGAGCCGCAAGGGGCACGGCTACGCCAACAATGAGCGCATCAACCTGACCTACCGCACAGGCGGGTTGGAACTTTTTGCCAACCTCTTTGGGGCCTACAACAAGAACTGGAGTCGTGGTGAGTTCGAACAGACTGTTTATGCCGACACGCTGTGGACGATTACTAATAGACAAGAGAACACTGAGCGAAATCCTTATTTTGAAGGACGTCTCGGCTTCAACTACCAAGTCAATGACAACAATTCCTTTGGTGGTTTCTACCAGCATGTTTACGACTACATGAAGATTAGCAGTGTGTACGACGATGATATATTATTCGATGGCAATGTATATGACCATTTACAGAATAACAGTGTCAAGCGAGGTGAACTCACACCCAGGCATCAGGCTAACCTCTATTATACAGGTAAGATAGGCCAGTTTGCTATCGATTTCAATGCTGACTATACTTTCCGGAAGCAACGCAACCGCAACCAACAACAGGAATTGAGCGAGAAAGATATGGACCGTGACGTGAACACGGAGAACCTGACACGCAGTAAACTGTTGGCAGAGAAACTTTTTGTGAGCCATCCGCTGTGGAAAGGTCAGATAGAGGTGGGCGAGGAATATACCAATACGCACTGGAAAAACAGATTCGACAATCAGGAGGGGTATATCGACAATAGTAATAACGAGCAGCACGAACAAGCCATTGCGCCCTTTATGGAACTGCGCCAGCGTTTGGGTAGTGTTCAGTTGTCGGCAGGTTTGCGATACGAACATGTGGAGTCGGAATACTTCGTCGATGGTTTACGCCGCAACGATCAGTGCCGTACCTACAACGACCTGTTTCCATCGGTTGCTGCATCAACGTCAGTTAAAGACTTCCAATTCTCTATCAGTTATTCCAAGCGAACCACACGCCCTTCCTACTGGCAGTTGAGTAGTGATGTCACTTACGAGAATCGTCTGAACCTACAGATGGGTAATCCTTATTTGAAACCCATCAAATACCACAACCTGAATACGACAATCATGTGGAAATGGCTCTACCTGACGATGAACTTCGCCCATTGTGTTGATCCCATTCTCTATACAGCAGACAGTTTGCCAGGTGATTCGAAGGTAAACTTCGTGACCTACAAGAACTACGACCACGCCGATTGGCTTACCGTCACGCTGGGTGCACAGAAGAATGTCAAATTGGGTGATGAGGCCACGTGGACACCTCAGTACAACGTGTCGTTGATGAAACCCTGGTTTAAGACGGAGTTCTTGGGTGAGCAGAAACGTTTCAACCATCCTATGCTGGCACTTCAATTAGGCAACATTATTACGCTGCCCCACGACTGGCTGCTGCAAGCCGACTTCAATATGCACACTTATGGCTATCAGCAGAATGTCTGGTTCAACAGCACTAATGCGATGCTGTCGCTTAGCGTTAGCAAGGACTTCTTTAAGCGACGGCTTAACGTCAAGTTGACAGGCAATGATCTCTTCAATAGTGGCATCAACCGCTTCACGCTCTATAGTAATCGCATGATGTTCCAAAAGATGGAGGACAACGACTCCCGTTGCATCCAACTCTCCTTGCGTTACCGCTTCAACGTCACTCCGTCGAAGTACAAGGGTACTGGTGCCGGTAATGCCGAGAAGAACAGACTTTGATCAATTGGCGCTTCAAAGGCATTAAATCTAAACCTGCTTCATCATTACAATCATAGGTAAGGAACACTTGCCGTGGAGCGCCATCCCTATATATGAACTAATAACACGCATCAGGTATGAAACAACTCGATGTAACTTCATATCAGAAGATTAATAAAACCTTTCGTAGGAGAATGGTGTACCATATCGGTGTTAACTGCGGCTTCTTCGTCGAGATAAACTATATGGTGAATGCGATGCTCTATTGCCTGGCCCGTCGTATCAGGTTCCAGCTCTATTCCGACGATGCCAACTTCAGCACAGGCATAGGATGGAAAGAGTATTTCTTGCCGTTTTGCGAGGAAGTACACGAGCCTTTCCATCAAAGGTATAACTTCCACCGTTTACCATCTTGGCGACGTATTATAAAACTTTGTAAACATCAGAAATCTGTTTCCCCAATAGCGTGGAAACTTAAATCCGCTATGAAGACTGCATTAGGGCATTTGGTGGCATTCCTGACATACAAGGAATATGTGCTATTAGGACAGGATGTGTTTTCAGACCCTGATCGGCACTATTACATCCCTGAATTGGGAATCAACGACAGCTACATTGATACATATGGGATAATGGCAAGAATGATATGGAACCTGCAGCCAGACATTCTGCATCAAGAGAATGTCTATAAACGCAAACTGAATTTCCCATCTATATTTGACGGTATTCATATCCGTGGTGGGGATAAGGTAACAGAGACAGAACTAATCAGCGGCAAGCGTATCATGCAAGTACTTAATCATATGGATAAAGCTTGTGTGTTCATTCTTACAGATGATTACCGCCAGTATCAGGATCTACAGGCAAATTATCCACATGTTCATTTCTTAACGCTTTGTCAACCAGATGAAAGGGGCTACCTTCATAAGGCCTTCAGTCAGAAATCATCCCAAAGTAAACATGAGGCTATTGTTAAGTTAATCATATCGGTTGATTTGCTACTCCATAGTCGTTCATTCGTAGGAAGCATCACGACAGGCCCAAGTGTCTTTGTAATGAAACTAAGAGCAGACGATCCATCAGTATGCGCTGTCGATTGTCCCAAAGAGATTTTGGCATCGTCTTTATCTCTGACCATAGATGCCCGTGCAGCTATATCAAAAAGTAATATGCAAAACGTCCGATCCTCCATTTTTTCCGAATGATGTCGGAAAAGTAATCGTTGCCTTTAGCTGTTTCTTTAGCTTTTCTATCTCTCTCGCCCTTTATTCCTTATGCGCATGCTGCGGACGGGGTGCGTTTGGCTCTGCACTCATTTATTCATCTATTCAAGTATTCAACTAGGACAAGAAGGTTTTTATATGTACTTGACGTAGTACAAAGTTTCTCAGTTTCTCACTTTCTCACTTATGACAAGAAGGTTTTTGGTTTTTGTCCTATCAGATCCTATTCAAACGAATTTGTAAGTAATTATGATAAGTAAATATTATTCATTTTATTATACATATTATATAATATAATATATTATATATTAATATATTATAATAATATTATTATAATAATAATATATAAATAATGAATATAGATATGTAAATAAAAAGGAATTTTCTTCTTTGGCACATAAACTCTCTTTGTCCGTCAAAAGTATAAAACCTTCTTGTCCTAATTGAATACATGAATACTTGAATATTTTGCAGGAATACAAAAACCTTCCTGTCATAAGTGAGAAACTGAGAAAGTTCCAGAGACAATGACGTGCTCACGGATAGCCTGCTTGCTGATTAAATGGAGAGATGTTACGGCTCTCTCCCTGAGAAGTTATTGTTCGTCGCAAGAGGGTTTCATTTATGACGTTTATCAGAACAAGAACGCGCAGAATGCGGCCTATGGATGTGAGATGACTATCAATTTTTGATGAAAACATTTCGACAATCCAATATTATTTGCTAAATTTGCCGACGAATACGCAGTTTGATTAATATGACCAACTTATGAGGCATTATTTGATATTATCATCTATGATCTGCCTGATGGCTACTGCCCAGACAGCAACAGTCGCTGGATATTCACCGGCTCTGAAAGATGGCACGCTGGTACTTGCTGGTATTGGTACTAGCGGAACTGTTGTTGATACCGTGCAGGCAGGACGTTTCGCCTATACCCTGCCCGTTGAGGGATTCACCGAGAGCAACCTCTCTTTCTTTGGCGAAGGCTGTCCCAATATGTATATGACCATCTTCCTGAAGCCTGGCGTAACTGTGAAAGTGACGGGCAATGACTGCCTTAGTCCCTTATGGAAGGTGGAGAGCCCGGTACCTGAGCAGCAGACCCAGAATCGTCTGACGGAGTATTGCCGCGACGTGCTGACAGAAAGAATGCAGATGGACTTGACTAATGCACCTCGGGAAAAAAGAGACTCCGTTATGATGGAATGGATGAAACAACAGATGGACATCTTGCCATCACTCCCAGTGGATGCCGCCACCATCCGTGCACTATTGGGCATATCCAAATTTGCACAATACACCAAGGACTTTCCGCACATGGAGCAGTTGAAAGAGCTGGAAAAGACTATCGCCGCCCATGCACCAAAAGGATTTGAAGAGCAGCTGGCAGAGATTCATAGTTATGTCTATGCGAAGGATGAACAGCAGATAGTCGAGGAGTTTGCCAGCAACGAGAGTGTGTTCTTCAAGAAATACGACGACGTGGCCCCAGAGGACATCCTCCAGACCATCCTCGACAAGTATAAGGGTAAAGTCGTGCTCATCGACCTCTGGGCCACATGGTGCGGGCCTTGTCGTGCTGGTCACAAGGCAATGGCACCCATGAAGGAGCAGATGAAAGGCCAGAACATCCAGTTTGTCTACATCACCTCGCCCTCGTCGCCTCAGACCACTTGGCAGGAAATGATTAAGGATATCGACGGTGACCACTACTACCTGACGGAAGAACAAAACCACTACATCCTCAATCACTTCGAGTCCAAAGGCATCCCCACTTACGCCATCTACGACACCAAAGGCCGTCAGACCTACAAGAGTATCGGTTTCCCAGGCAATGATGTCATCCGCAAAGAATTAGAAACAGCAAGCTTATGAGGAATTACTTGTTATTATCATCTATGATCTGTCTGATGGCTACAGCCCAGACAGAACAGGCACCGATGGTGCTGCAGTATGACCGTCCTGCCGACTTCTTCGAGGAGTCGCTGCCCATAGGTAACGGGAAAATCGGTGCACTCGTCTATGGGGGTACTGACGATAATATAATCTATCTGAATGACATCACTTTCTGGACCGGAAAGCCTGTTGACAGACTGCTTGACGCAGATGCCCACCAGTGGATACCGAAGATCCGCGAGGCACTGTTCAACGAGGACTATGCACGGGCTGACTCTCTGCAGTTACATGTGCAGGGGCCGAACAGTCAGTACTTTCAGCCCCTCGGCACGCTGCATATCAAAGACCTCGGACTGGGAGCCGTCAGCGACTATCACCGTAGCCTCAGCCTCGACAGCAGTATCGTGAAAGACTGCTATCTGCGTGACGGGAAAAGGATAGAGCGTGAGTACTTTGCCTCGAACCCTGATAAGCTGATCGCTATCCGGATGCGTGGCGACATCAATTGCCGTATCGCCCTCACAGCTCAGGTACCACATCATGTGAAGTCCATCCCCACACAGTTGACGATGACAGGCCACGCCACTGGCGATGCGCAGGAGAGCATCCATTTTTGTACGATGATCCGTGTGGAGACCGACGGAGAGACCACTGCCAGTGACTCCTCCCTGACCATTACCAACGCCAAACAGGCCATCCTCTATATCGTCAACGAGACCAGCTTCAATGGCTTTGACAAACACCCAGTCATGGAAGGGGCACCTTATCTGGAAAATGCTGCCAACGACCTCTGGCACACGCAGAACTACAGCTACGGGCAGTTCTACGACCGTCACCTCGCCGACTATAAGGCCATCTACGACCGAGTGAAGATCAGGCTATCTAGTAAGACTAGTGAGACTAGCCAAACTAGCCAAACTAGTCGGACTAGCGTGACTAGGAATACTAGTGATCTGCTGAAGGCCTATACTGACGACGGCGGGCAGAACCGATATATTGAAGAGCTCTACTTCCAGTTCGGACGCTATCTGCTCATCTCCTGCTCCCGTACACCTGGTGTACCAGCTAACCTTCAGGGCCTGTGGACACCCCACCTTTGGTCACCTTGGCGCGGGAACTATACTGTGAACATCAACCTCGAAGAGAATTACTGGCCTGCCTTCGTGGCCAATATGGAAGAGATGGCACAACCCCTCGACGAGTTCATACAGGCCCTCTCCACCAACGGCCAATACACAGCCCGCAACTACTACGGCATCGACGAAGGCTGGTGCTCAAGCCATAACTCCGACATCTGGGCGATGACCAATCCCGTGGGGGAGAAACGTGAGAGTCCGATGTGGGCCAACTGGAACTTGGGTGGAGCATGGCTGGTGAATACGCTGTGGGAGCACTATCAGTTTACCCAGGACAAGCAGTATCTGAAGACCTTGGTCTATCCGCTGATGAAAGGTGCAGCTACGTTCTGCCTGCGATGGCTCGTGGAAAATCCAAGGATGCCAGGGGAATTGATCACGACCCCCAGTACCTCGCCGGAGAATGAGTATATCACAGACAAAGGCTATCACGGCGTTACCTGCTATGGCGGCACTGCCGACCTCGCCATCATCCGTGAACTGTTCATCAACACCATCACCGCCGGCAAGATCCTTGGCGAGAAGAATCAGAAGATGGAAAAGGCCCTTGCGCAGCTGCATCCCTACACCGTCGGACACATGGGCGACCTCAACGAATGGTATTACGACTGGGACGACAGGGACTTCAAGCACCGTCACCAGAGCCATCTCATCGGCCTCTACCCAGGCAACCACCTGACAGATGCCACCTTACAGAAGGCTGCAGAGAAGACGCTCGAAATCAAGGGCGACGAGACAACGGGGTGGAGTACCGGCTGGCGTATCAACCTCTGGGCACGCATGAAAAACGGTGAGAAAGCCTATCAGATATACCGCAAACTGCTCACTGCCGTAGCTCCTGAGAAGAGTCGCATGCCCAACTACAGTAAGGGTGGCGGCACCTATCCCAACCTCTTCGATGCCCATCCGCCCTTCCAGATCGACGGTAACTTCGGCGGTGTGGCCGGTGTCTGTGAGATGCTGATGCAATCGGGTGACGGGGTGATAGAATTACTCCCGGCATTGCCTGAGGCCTGGAACGAGGGCAGCGTCAGCGGACTCTGTGCCCGGGGTGGATACGAGGTGTCTTTTGAGTGGAAGGGGGGATATGTGCGCGGTTGCAGCATCAAGGCCAGGAATAGCGGGACAGTCATCCTGAAATACAATGGTCAGCAGAAGACGATCAAGCTGAAGGCCGGACAGACACAGAACGTCAAGACTTGGTAAAGAAGACGGGGGACGCAGGAAGCTATAGATAACCCTGATTCTTCAGTTCTCTGACGGTATTGAGCAGTTCCTGATACCAGTCCTCGCCAAAACGGCGGATAAGGGGTTCTTTCAGAAATTGATAGAGGGGCAGGCCTAGCGCCTGGCCCTTTTTGACGGCATCACGGCAGATGTCCCAGCGGTTGTAGTTAAGACCGATCACACCATTGCCGAAATTCTTCTCACGGATGGGATAGAGCGAGCAGCTCACAGGCTTGCAGAAACGTGTTTTCCCCTGACGGTAGGCCTTCTCCAAGGCACACAGACAACTGTCGCCGTCGTAGCAGGTAAATACACAATCTTTCCCACGGACGATGCTCGTCACCAGATCGCCCTCCTTGTCGGTATAGGCTACACCCTGTTTGTCGATGACTGCCTGGGCTGAGGCGGAGAGATCGCTCCATACCGTATCGAGTGCATCCTCAATGCCGGCAATCTCGTCGAGTGTGACAGGAGCCCCGGCGTCGCCCTCTATACAGCAGGCACCCTTGCACTTCTCGTAGTCACAACAGAAAAGCTCTGTCAGCAGGTCGGAAGAAATCAGCACTCCGCCCACTTCCAAGATCGGGGGCAGTTGGTTTACCATACGATGGGCTTTGATCCGTTTTGTTCGAGATAGGCGTTACAGCGGGAGAACTGGTGCTGACCGAACCAGCCGCCACGGTTTGCACTCAGGGGAGACGGGTGTACACTCTCCAACACGAGGTTCTTCTGACGGTTGATCATATAAGCCTTACCACGTGCATAGCCGCCCCATAGCATATACACCAGGTGCTCACGCTGAGAGGCCAAAGCCTGGATGGCTGCGTCGGTGAACTTCTGCCAACCCAATGTCGAGTGGCTGTTAGCCTGATGGGCACGCACCGTCAGGGAGGCATTCAGCAACAACACGCCCTGCTCAGCCCAGCGCGTCAGGTCTCCAGAGGTGGGGATGGGTGTGCCGAGATCATCGTGGATCTCCTTGAAGATGTTCTGCAAAGAGGGTGGAAACTGCACACCGTCAAGCACGGAGAAACTCAGTCCGTGAGCCTGTCCCGGCTCATGATACGGATCCTGTCCGATAATCACCACCTTCACCTTGTCGAAAGGACACAGGTCGAAAGCGTTGAACACCAGCCTGGCAGGCGGATAGCATACCGTCTGACTATACTCTTTTCGTACGGCATCGGTCAGCTGTACGAAATATGGCTTCTCAAACTCTTCTGCAAGATGCGCCTTCCACGACGCCTCCATCCTGATATTCATAACATTTCTACTGTTTTATTGGTGCAAAGATACCACTTTTTCACAAATATCTTGCATATTCAGGGAAAAATGTCTATATTTGCGGCAAAAATAAGAATAAACAACCAAACTATGGCAGAGACATTAGACCAAATTGATATGCAGATCCTGAAGACCCTGCAGCGGAACGCAAAACTGACCACCAAGGAACTGGCCGACGCTGTGCACCTGACACCCACACCGGTGTTCGAGCGACAGAAGCGTCTCGAACGACAGGGCTACATTAAACGTTACGTGGCTGTGCTCGATCCGGAGAAACTCGGACAGGGACTGCTCGTGTTCTGCAAGGTGAAACTCAAACAGATCAACCACGAGATAGCTGACAGTTTCACGCGCCGTATCCAACGCATCCCGGAAGTCACAGAGTGCTACAACACCTCAGGCTCTTACGACTACCTGTTAAAGGTGCGTGCCCGGGATATGAAACAGTATCAGGAATTCGTGCTCACCAAACTCGGAGATATTGATTCCGTAGGTTCCATCGAGAGTACCTTCGTCATGAGCGAAGTCAAGCAGAACCACGGCATCAATATCTGAGTCATCCGTCTATGCATGGAAAAGCCCCACCTCATTCTGGCGGGGCTTTTATGATGAGAGGGATATTCTTATCTTCTGGCAGGGGCAGCGGGACGTCCGGGGGCACCAGGACCACCGAAGGGGAAGCCCTGCGGCTGAGGAGCAATCTCAGGCTCGCCGAAGTAGGAGGCCTCAGCGTCCTTATCGTCGAGTTTGAACACCATAAACTTCGTATTCTTCTCCGTGCAGGGAGCCCATGCACCACCCTGAGGACCGTTAGGATCGCTGTACTTCACGAAGTTAGTCCAGGCCGTCAGCATCTTCTCAGAAAGGTCCCAGTCGCCCTTGGTCCAAGGACGCCAGCAGTGCTTCAGGCTCTTGAATACAAACCAGAGGTCGCTGCTGTGGAAAGCACCCTTCAGACGCTGGGTTACTTCAGGATGAGAACCATCGTCGGGCAACGGACGGGCGAACTCGTAGGCCCAGGCCTTGCCGCCTTTCTGTTCGCGAACCTTACAGAATTCGGCGATGTTGGGCGACATGTTGCCCATATCGTTAAGGGTGAAGCCAATCATATAAGGAACGTCAGCCAGCGTACCGCCACGTGTGGCGTCATCAAAACTCTTCTCGCTGACATAGCCGTCGATCATCGGCATGAATGGCAGTCCCCTGCGCATGAACGCCATGGGACCCGTTGGCTGCTGTCCGTCGTCATTGACCTGATAATAGAGGGTAGGCAGGGCGAAAACGGTCTCAGTGCTGGCAGCACGCATCTTTTGCAGGTCAGTCAGACCAGCCCAATCGAAGACCTTCTTAGCATTGGCCTCGGCGTCAGCAAAGCTGCCACCACCGTAGCGGGCACCCATCATGTTGCCGTTAGCATCGGGAATGGCGAGACCTTGTGCACTCATGATCACAGCCTTGTGGAACAGGCCACGAGCCAGGGGAGACTCACACAGCGTACGAACGCTGCCACCACCTGCACTCTGTCCGAAGATGGTCACATTATTGGGGTCGCCACCGAACTGCTCGATGTTCTTCTTAATCCACTTCAATGCCTCTATCTGGTCAAGGATGCCATAGTTGCCTGACACATGATTGGGACTCTCCTCCGTCAGAGCAGGGTGTACGAGGAATCCAAACACGCCGAGACGATAGTTGATAGAAACAAGTACCACGTCTTTGGCACCCCACTCCTGACCGTCGAACTCAGGCTCGGATCCGAAGCCCTCGCGATAGCCGCCACCGTGAATCCACAGGGCAACGGGCAGTTTCTTGCCAACCTGTCCAGGGGCCTTGGTCCATACGTTCAGATACAGACAGTCCTCACTGAATGCAGCTTCCTTGCCATAGCCCCATTCGGTGTAATAACCACCAGTGTACTGGATGGCCTGGTAGCTCGGACGACCAAAAGTGTCGCAAATCTTCACACCCTTCCAGGGCACGATGGGCTGCGGGGCTTTCCAACGGTTCTCCCTGATGGGAGGTGCAGCGTATGGAATGCCACGATAGACAAACACATCAGGATGGTCATCGGCCAAAACACCCTGAACCTGACCACCTTCGATCGTTAACACTGGATTTTCTGCAGCCTGTGCAGACACTGCTACAAAAAGCAGAAGCGGTAATAGTAACTTTTTCATAAGATATTTAAATCAATTGTACAGTTGATTAGGTAATAATATCAAGACATTAGACGTTCAGACGCTCAAAAGGTTTAATCGCTGCCACTATTTTTTTGTACCAGACCTTTTAATAGTGCTAGCTATTTCTAAACTCCATTGGCGTCAGGCCGAAGTGATCCTTTACGTACTTGCCGAAGAAGGAGGGGTTGGGGAAACCTAGTTGGTCGCATATCTGCTTGATGCTCAGGTCGGTATGCTTCAGATAGTAGCGTATATCCTCCAGCACATGTTCTGTGATCCATTCGTTGGTCGTTTTGCCTGAGTTCTTCTTGCATATTGCGGTTAGGTATTTGGGCGATATGCACAGGTCGTTGGCGTAGGCCTCTACTGGGCGGTGCTTCACCTTGGTGGTGTGCAACAGGTCGAGGAACCGCTGGAAGTGAGCGTCAGTCGAACTGATATCATGGTCTACCTCTGGCAGCATCTGTTTCATTGCTCCGCAAAGTGCCAGAATGGCTGAACGCAGCAGGGCCTCGATGACATCGGTGTGATAGGGATTGTCCTTGCCACGCTCGATGGCTAGCGTCAGCATATCGTAGAAGTGGGTGTAGAAGAGTATCTCGTCTTCGTGCATCGACACTATGTGCTGGCGCTTTATGTACATCATATCGTTCCAGATGTTGATTTTCTCGCGCAGAAAACTACGTAGTATGCGATTGGAGAGGAATAAACCCTTCAGGTCGAAGTCGGGACTCACCATCACATCTGTCACTATCACGTTTTGCGGCACTACTGCCACCTGATTCTGGTGCAGTTCCATCTGTGTGCCGTTCATCTGCGCCTGCACCTTGCCCTTGGTACATATCACTACTGCATTCATCGTTACGTGGGCCGTGCTTATCTGCGTAAACTGCTGTATGCTATCCACGATGGCTATCTCGTTGTCAAGATAGCCCAGTTGGATAACATCATTGTTGGCCAATGTCTGAAATGTAATCTCTTCCTGCTGTTTCATGTTGCAAAAGTAGTTATTATTTTGCAAAAATGATGTTATATTTGGAACTATTTATGTTTTATTTCACCTATTCATATCAAATTAGTAACAATAAAGGCGAAATTAAACATTAATAATATCTGATTTTACATTACCTTTGCAAATAAATTTGCGAGAAAACAAAACATAGTTATACATGAACAAAAACATGATGATGCTGCTGGGCGTGATGCTGATATGCAGCTGTGGTGAGAAAAAAGAGAACGGAGTAAAGGCTCCGACGAGAGTGAAGACGCAGATTGTGTCTCCTGCCTTTGCGGACGACGCCCAGACATATGTGGGTATTGTAGAGGAACGCGAGGGAACTGCCGTCAGCTTTACGGCTATGGGTGTGGTGAAGCGTGTGTTGGTGAATGAGGGTCAGGCCGTAGGTCGTGGACAGCTCATCGCCGAGATGGACGACACACAGGCCCGTAACCTGTTGAGCGGTGCCGAGGCTGCCATGAATCAGGCTAACGATGCCTTGGAGCGCTATAAGATGCTGCACGACAACGGCTCGCTGCCCGAGGTGCAGTGGGTGGAGATACAGAGTAAGGTGGCGCAGGCTAAGTCGCAGTATGAGGCCGCCAAGAAAAATCTGGCCGACTGTCGTTTGACGGCTCCCGTCAGCGGCATCATCGGTAAGAAACTGGTGGGTGCCGGTGAGACGGCTATGCCCTCGCAGGCTGTTGTGACGATTCTCGACATCAGCAGCGTGAAAGTGAAAGTAGCTGTTCCTGAGGCCGAGATCAGCACCATCAACGCATCGACACCGTCGACTATTGCTGTAGAGGCTGCCCAGACCACAGTCAGTGGCGGCAGAATAGAGAAAGGTATCCAGGCCGATGCGCTCACGCATACCTATGATGTGCGTATCAACGTGCCAAATGGCAGCCGAAAACTGTTGCCTGGCATGGTTGCTAGCGTGAGGTTCACCGCCGAAGGTTCACAGAGTATTGCTGGCAAGTCGTTGCCCGTCACAGCGGTGCAGAAGGCAGCCGACGGCTCGCTGTTTGTCTGGACAATAGCAAAGGACAGTACAACACATCGCTCTAAAGTAAGCATTGGTGCAACAAATGGCAATCATGTGTCCATCACCGAGGGTCTCAATATGGGACAGCGCGTGGTGACGGAAGGTTACCAAAAGCTGAGTGAAGGGACTAAAGTGATTTTTTAATCAAGATAATCGATATAACGAAATAACGTTGTAACGTTATAACGAAAAATCGAAATAACAAAACAGCGAAGAATCATGAAGAATATGAACTGGCTCAGCTGGCCATTGGAGCATTACCCCATAACACTACTGATAGTAGTGATTCTGTTAGTGCTGGGTGTCTACGGCATGTACGTGATGCCGAAGGACGAATTTCCCCATGCCACCATCCGACAGGGCGTGGTGGTTGCGGTATATCCAGGTGCTACCAGCGAGGAGATAGAACAGCAGGTAGCACGTCCTTTGGAGCGTTACCTCTTCACCTATGGCGAGGTGAACCGCACGAAGACTACTACCACTTCACAGAACGGCATGTGCATCGTGATGGTACGTCTGAACGACGACGTGAACAACAAGGACGAGGTATGGTCGAAGATCAAACACGGGTTGAACGCTTTCAAGCCGCAATTGCCTTCAGGTGTGCTTGCCATTGTGGTGAACGATGACTTTGGCAATACCTCAGCACTACTTATTGCTATTGAGAGTGACCAGCGCAGTTATCGCGAACTGAAACAGTATAGCGATGACCTCAGCGACCGTCTGCGCCGCATCCCGTCTGTGGCGAATGTGAAACTCTTCGGCGAACAGAAGGAACAGATATCGCTTTATATCGACCGTCAGCGCCTGCAAGCCTACGGCATTGGTCAGCAGATGCTCTTTTCACGATTGCAGGCTCAGGGTATCACCACGATGAGTGGTAGCATCAGCGATGATGACCAGCAGATACCCATCCATCTTGAGACGATGGAGAATAGTGAGGAGGAGATAGCCAATCAGATCATCTACTCTGATCCTGTCAGCGGAAAAGTCGTGCGTGTGAGGGACATTGCCCGTGTGGTTCGCGAATATGAGCCGATGTCCAGTCGTATCGAGCAGAATGGTCATCCCTGTGTGCTCCTGTCGATGGAGATGACACCAGGCAATAATGTGATGCAGTACGGCAAGGAGGTAGACCGTGTGCTCGACACATTCCGCGCCAACGAATTGCCCGCCGATGTGAACGTGACCCGAATTGCCGACAAGCCGAAGGTGGTATCGACGAGTATTACATCGTTTCTGCGCGATCTGCTCATCTCAATGGTGGTCATCATCCTGGTGATGATGGTGCTTTTCCCCTTGCGATCAGCCATTGTGGCTGCCATCACCATTCCGTTGAGTACTTTCGTTTCCGTGGCGATCATGTATATGATGGGCATCGAACTGAATATCGTGACACTGGCGGCACTCATTGTGGTATTGGGAATGATTGTCGACAACTCGATCGTGGTGATTGACGGCTATCTGGAATATCTTGGCAAGGGCTTCAAGCCCTTCGATGCCGCCATTGAGTCGGCACGCCAGTACTTCATGCCGATGTTGCTGGCCACCATCTGCATCTGCGCCATCTTCTTCCCCTTTCTCCTCACGATGAAGGGCGTGTTCCACGACTGTCTGGAGGACTTCCCTGTGACGATTACCATCAACCTGATGGTGTCACTCATACTGGCGGTGACGGTGATTCCATTCTTGGAAGTTCACATTATAAAACCGGGAAAGGTAAGCACGGGTGGGAATGCTATTACGAATTGGGTACAGAACACCTATAACCGCGTGCTCGGATGGACATTCCAGCACCCATGGCTTACCATCGGTGGTGGCATTGGCCTTATCCTGCTGTCGTGTCTCATTGCCCCTACGCTGAAGATACGACTCTTCCCATACGCCGACCGCGACCAGTTTGCCGTAGAGATCTTCCTGCCAGACGGCAAAGGCCTGGCAGAGACGGAGCTGATAGCCGACTCCGTACAGCATGTGTTGGAGAAAGATGAGCGTATCACGGGCATTACCGGATTTATCGGCTGCTCCTCGCCTCGTTTCATGGACGCATACGCCCCCCAGATAGCAGGCAACAACTATGCGCAGTTCATTGTTAACACCAAGAGCGATAAGGCCACTGTCGATTTGTTGGCAGCGTATCAGCCACAGTTGAGTGAGGCTTTCCCCAATGCCTATGTGAAGTTCAAACGACTGGACTATCTGGAGGTCAACGAACTGGAATACCGCTTCTATGGCGACAACCTCGACTCTCTGCATGTGGTGGCAGAGCGGTTGATGGAGCGCATGCGTCAGATGCCGGAAGTAGAGTGGGTTCATACCGACTACCTGCAACCCTATCCCATCATCAATGTCGAACTCGATCCAGTAGTGTCTTCACAGCTCGGCATCACCCGTACCACCGCCCAGCTGGCCCTGAGTGCCACATCGAGTGACCTGCGAGTAGGTCAGATTTGGGAGGGTAACTACGAACTGCCCATTGTGGTGAAGGACGATACGGATATGACCTTCTCTGATATTGAGAACCTGGGTGTCTCGTCGCCAGTATCGATACTCTCTGGCGGTATCAACAAAACGAATAGTACGGTTCCGCTTCGCCAGATTGCCAAGGTGAACCCCAAATGGAGCGAGAGTCGCATCCTGCACCGTGGCGGCGAGCGTTGTATCACCGTAACGGCTCAGTTTGCACAGGGTGTCTATACCGCTCCCATAGAGAAGGAGATAGCCCGCATTATGCAGGAGGACATACAATTGCCTCAGGGTGTCCGCACGGAGGTAGGCGGCGAGATAGAATACGGCGATGAGGCTCTGCCACAGATATTCGGCGGTATTGCCATCGCGGAGGTCATCGTGTTCTTCTTCCTGCTGTTCAACTTCAAGAAGTACGGTATCACCCTCGTCTGTATGGCGGCTCTCGGTCTGATGATACCTGGTGCGCTTATAGGCTTGGGCCTGATGAATCGTGCCCTCGGCCTTACCTCCATCTTCGGACTTATCACGCTCATGGGAATGATCATGCGTAACGAGATTCTCATCTTCGAGCACGCCATCGACCTGATCAATAAATATGTAGCAGATCATGGGGATTGGACCGTCAATCGCGAGGCCTATAACGAGGCAGTCCGTCAGGCGGCCTACGAGGCAGGCAAACGTCGTATGGTGCCCATCTTCCTCACGACAGCCACTACGGCTGTTGGTGTGGTGCCGATGATTATCGCCCAGAGTTCGTTCTGGATGCCTGTGGGTGTCACCATCTTCGCGGGTGGTATAGGTTCACTCATCATGGTGGTTACCATGCTGCCAGTCATTTATTGGAAGGTTTCGACAAAGTGAGAGAAGTAAGAGCATACGCTCACTTCCGAACGTAAGAAAGCTCAATGAAGTTAAGATCAACCTGAAGTGATTATTGAAAAGTATAAAATTTTGCTAGCGCAATGAAAAAGATATTATCCCTTATCGTTTGTTCAGTCTGCTGCGGTGTCGCCGTAGCTCAAACATACAGCCTTCAGCAGCTGAAGGACTCCGCCTTACACAATAACATCGCCATTCGCTCGGCTCAGCATGGTATCGAGGCTGCCCAGCAACAGCGCAAGGAAGCATTTACCAAATACTTCCCCAACATCAGTGGCACGGGGCTCTGGTTCAACGCCAACAAGGGCATGGCTGAGACCAGCATCAACCCATCTGAGGTCATCCCGTCGTCGCTGACTCCCGTTTTGGCACAAGTCCTGCCTACTGATGCGTTGATGGCATTGGCCAATCCCATCAGCATCTCGATGATGAAGAACGGCACCATTGCTGGCATTACGGCTGTACAGCCTCTCTTTGCCGGAGGTCAGATTATCAACGGCAATCGGCTGGCAAAAGTCGGCGAGGATGTCAGCCGCCTGCAACTCCAACTGTCGGAGAACGAAGTAGAGAAGACCACAGAGCAATACTACTGGCAACTCGTATCGCTCGAGAAGAAGATGCATACGGTGGAAGCGGTGGAGGCACTGCTGACAGATATTGCCAAGGATGTGGATGTGGCCGTACGTGCTGGAGTCGCCCTGCGTAACGACCTGTTACAAGTACAACTACGCCAGAACGACGTAGAGAGTCAGAAGCTGAAACTGCAGAATGGCATCTCAATCGTCAAGCTTCTCCTCACACAGTACTGTGGGCTGAGCGATACGACCTTCACCGTCAGCGTAGCAGACCTCTCTGAGACGTTGCCCGAGCGTCAGGACCACCAGTTAGCACTTCTCTCCACCTCGGAGTACCGTTTGCTGGACAAACAGGTGGAGGCTGCAAGTCTGCAGAAGAAACTGACCATCGGCCAGAACCTGCCTACAGTCGGCATCGGTGCTGGCTACAACTACCACAATCTGCTTGATAACGATCACGCCTTCGGCATGATCTTTGCCACTGTCAACGTCCCTATCAGCGACTGGTGGGGTGGCTCTCATGCCATCAAGCGGAAGAAGATCGAACAGCAGAAGGCCGAGGAACAACTGACAGACAACGCAGAACTGCTGAAGATCCGGATGCAGAAGGCATGGAACGATGTGGAGGAAGCCAATCAACAACTTGCCATCGCCCGTCGGAGTATAGAACAGGCGGAGGAAAACCTCCGCCTGAATCAAAACTTCTACAAGGCTGGTACCGTCAGGATGTCCGACCTGCTGGAAGCCCAATTATTCTATCAGCAGGCCCATGACAAATACACGGATGCCTTTGCTGACTACCAGAACAAACTACTGGAATACCGTTTGTCGACTGGTCACTGATACCGGTTAATTATCGCTGATCAGGTTTTCACCCGTCATATCTGACGGCTGCTCCAGACCCATGATATGGAGGATGGAGGGAGCCACGTCAGCCAGACGACCGTCCTTTACGGTGGCGCTGTTGTTGTTCGTCACGTAGATGAACGGCACAGGGTTCAGTGAATGAGCCGTGTTGGGTGAACCGTCTGGATTGATGGCATTGTCGGCATTACCGTGGTCGGCAATGATGATAGCCTCGTAGTCGTTGGCCTTAGCAGCCTCAATCACCTCTTTCACGCAGTTGTCGACAGCCCAGACGGCCTTGGCGATTGCATTGTAGACACCCGTATGTCCCACCATGTCACCATTGGCGAAGTTCACGACGATGAAGTCATACTCCTGAGTGTTAATGGCACCCACCAGCTTGTCCTTGACCTCGTAGGCACTCATCTCAGGCTTCAGGTCGTAGGTAGCCACCTTCGGAGAGGGCACCAAGATACGGTCCTCGTTCTCATAAGGAGCCTCGCGACCACCGTTGAAGAAGAACGTCACGTGAGCATACTTCTCTGTCTCAGCAGTATGCAACTGCTTCTTACCCTGCTTGCTCAGATATTCACCCAGCGTGTTCTCAACGTTCTCCTTGGGGAACAAGATGTTCACACCCTTGAAGTTGGCATCATAAGGAGTCATGCAGTAGTACTGCAGTCCTGGGATGGTCTTCATGCCCTGCTCAGGCATATCTTCCTGTGTCAGCACGATGGTCATCTCCTTGGCACGGTCATTACGGAAGTTAATGAAGATAACAACGTCACCCTCCTCGATGCAACCATTGACAGAAGCATTGTGGATGGGCTTGATGAACTCATCCGTCACACCCTCGTCGTACGACTCCTGCATGGCCTGAACCATATCAGTAGCCTGCTTGCCTGTACCATTCACGATCAGGTCGTAACCCTCCTTCACACGCTCCCAGCGCTTGTCGCGGTCCATAGCGTAGAAACGGCCTACGATAGAGGCGATGGCAGCATCGTTGGCAGCACAGACATCGCTGACCTGCTGGATGAAGCCCTTACCAGAGCGGGGGTCGGTATCACGACCATCCATATAGCAATGTACGAACACCTGGTTCTTCAGGCCGTAAGCCTTACCGATCTCAATGAGCTTGAACAGATGGTCAAGGCTGGAGTGTACACCGCCGTCAGAGGTCAGACCCATCAGGTGCAGTTTCTTATTGTTCTCCTTGGCGTAGGTGTAGGCAGCCTTCACCTGCGGATTCTCCATGATGGAGCCGTCCTTGCAGGCACGGTTGATCTTCACGAGATCCTGATACACGATGCGTCCTGCACCGATATTGAGGTGACCCACTTCAGAGTTACCCATCTGACCGTCGGGCAGACCTACGTCCTCACCGCTGGCATTCAACTGAGAGTGAGCCGAAGTGGCTGTTAACAGATCGAGATAAGGCGTAGGCGTATTGAAGATGACGTCACCCTTACCATGCTTACCGATTCCCCATCCGTCGAGAATCATCAAAAGTGCTTTCTTTGCCATAATTTTATTACTTGTTTAAACGTACGTTCTTATTTGGGGTGCAAAGTTACATTTTTTTTTAGACATAAGAACAAATATTAGACATATTAACATACTAACTGTTTTTATGTCTAAAATGAATCTCCGAAATCGAGGCTTAACTGTCCATCGCCTAAGAGATTATAACTCTTGCGGTGGTAGGGGGTGATGCCGTATTGTCGGATGGCATCGCGATGCTTCTTGGTGGGATAGCCCTTATTCGACAGCCAGTCGTATTGGGGGTATTCCTTCGCCAGCTCGTTCATATAGTCATCACGGTAGGTCTTGGCAAGGATGCTGGCAGCGGCTATCGAGAGATATTTGCCGTCGCCCTTCACAATAGTGGTATAGGGCAATTCCATATATTTCTTAAACCTGTTGCCATCGACGATGATCGCCTCTGGACGCACTTGGAGCTGGTCAAGGGCACGATGCATCGCAAGGATCGAGGCATTGAGGATATTGATCTTGTCGATCTCTTCAGGCGTGACGATGCCTACAGCCCAGGCCACGGCATCACGCTGGATGATCTCTCGCAACTGGTAACGCTTCTTCTCTGTCAACTGCTTCGAGTCGTTGAGCAGGTCATTCTGATAATTCTCAGGCAGAATGACCGCTGCGGCATACACACTCCCTGCCAAGCAGCCTCGCCCAGCCTCGTCGCAGCCGGCCTCAATCTTTCCCTCGTAATAATGACTCTTGAGCATACCTGTTAGAACATCTGACTGACACGGCGGATGCCGGCCACGAGGGCGTCGATCTCTTCCTTTGTGTTATAGAGGGCGAAGGACGCACGCACGGTACCCGAGATACCCAGGCGATCCATCAGCGGCTGGGCACAGTGATGGCCTGTTCGCACAGCGATGCCGAGACGGTCGAGCAGGGTGCCCATATCGAGGTGGTGGATATTACCTACGTTGAAACTTACAACAGCATCGCGCCCTTTGGGGGCGGGACCATAAACCGTCATTCCCTCTATCGTCATCAGCTGTTCCATACAGTAGCGTGTCAATTCCTGCTCGTGCTGTTGGATGGCGTCGAAACCGATGGAATCGATATATTCGATGGCCTTGGCCAGTCCGTGGGTAGCCACATAGTCGGGGGTGCCTGCCTCGAACTTGAACGGCAGGCGCTCGAAGGTGGTCTTTTCCCAAGTCACCTTGTCGATCATCTCGCCACCACCCTGATACGGCGGCAACTTCTCCAGCCACTCCTCCTTGCCATAGAGCACGCCAATGCCTGTAGGTCCATACATCTTATGGCCGCTGAAGGCGAAGAAGTCGCAGTCCATCGCCTGCACGTCCACCTTGAAGTGAGGCGCACTCTGGGCTCCGTCCACCAACACGGGGATGCCATGCCCGTGGGCAATGCGGATGATCTCCTCAACGGGATTGACGGTTCCCAGCACATTACTCACATGCGCCACGCTGATCATCCTGGTGCGGTCGGAAATCAGCACTTCCAGCTGATCAGTGCAAAGAATGCCGTTATCCGTGATAGGGATATGCTTGACGACAATATCCCGTTTCATGGCCTGAAGCTGCCAGCTGACGATGTTCGAGTGGTGCTCCATCTCCGTCACGATCACCTCGTCGCCTGGTTGCATCTGCGATTCGCAGAATGACTGCGCCACCAGATTGATGGCCTCCGTCGTCCCTCTCGTAAAGACGATCTCCTCCGTCTTTCGGGCATTGATGAACTGGCGTACCCTCTCACGAGCCGCCTCATGCAGGTCAGTAGCCTGCTGCGACAGGTAATGCACACCTCGGTGCACGTTGGCATTCACGTTCAGGTACTCGTCGCGCATCGCATCGAGCACACACAATGGCTTCTGTGTCGTGGCCGCATTGTCTAGATAAACCAGCGGTTTGCCGTAAACCTCTCTCGAGAGAATCGGGAAATCTGCCCGTAATTGATTCATATCGTACATTATTTCTTTCTTGTATTCATGTGAACCTTCTCCCAGGTCACCGTACCGTCCTTCTTCACATGGACGCGTACCAGATAGTCACCGGGTTCAGGATTATTTTCCTCGCACATCGAGTCGAGCGTGAGATAAGTCACACCACCCACCACTTGGTCGTCCCACTTATGAACGTGCCCACAGAACACGATGCTGGCATTCCACTTCACAAACTGATTCAGCAGGAAGTAAGCTTCCTCGCGCACAAAGGTAGAGGAAAACTGGAAAGACGATGGCCGGAAGATGTTGGTGTGACTGAACACGAAGGTGTTGCGCACCACAACGCCCATCTCTGCGTTCTGGCGGTCCTCGAGTACGCCCTCCTCTATCATCTTCACCTGCTCCTCACCGAGCGTGCCGTTAGCCGTGTCGAGGAAGATAAAGCGGTCGTAGATGATGCGGTCATCCACATAATCCGCAAACACATAGACATTATAGAACGAAGAGTGGAAAATGTTTGACCACAGCGCCCAGCCATTGTGTGTGATATCGTGATTACCCACTACGGGGTAGAAAGGATAGGGTATAGTCGAAGCAGTGAATATTTCTCCGGTAAGTGTGTCTTTATAAACGTAATATTTGGGATCCTCTACCTGTACAGAACTGTTCTCGTCACCCATGAAGAATTCCTGGTAGTACTTCTTGCCATACTTCACGCGATATTCGTCGATGAGGTCCTCGAGGGTAATGTAATACTCCGCCTTCGTGTCGGCGATGTCGCCCAGGTGGGCCACCAGCAGATCGTTGTTGTCCAAGCCCATCTGCAGCATCTCACGCATACGGGTGTCATCCGTTGTCAGATGACTGTCGGCCCCCACCAGAAAGGTGTATTCATTCTGTTTGGCGGCCACGAGCACTTTATAGTCACCTTTGTGATCCAGGAAATACAAACGCGACATTTTTACACGGTCTTCCACACCAGTACCGGAGACCAGCACACCAGTGGGGCTCACCTTGTCACATGAAGTAAGAACCAACGCCACAACAGCTGATAATATAAAAAACCTCTTCATCATTACCAATTGTATTTAAGTCCTAACTTGAGTGAAGTCTCGTATCTGCTGGCCAACTGGCTCAAACTGCCTGCAGGTCGCACGTTGAACTCTCCAAAGAGTTGCATCTGAGGTCTCAGGTTCGCATAGAAATTGAATCCCCAGTTGATGTTCCAGTTCTCATAATAGAACTCATCGTAGTTGCGGAAGAAGAGTCCGATATTCCAGGAGTTCCAGCGCGGACGGATGCTGGTGCCGACGCCGAAAGTGAGTGTCAGAGGCTCCGTGCAGTCAAAATCCAGGACATGGTAATGGATATACGACTCACCGACCTTCAAGAATACATAAGGCGTCTCCCATGTCAAGGAAAGGTTAGCTACGGTCTCGTCAGTGTTCCAACGGTGATAGCGATTGTACATCAGCTTACCGTCGAGATAGAAGTCCATCCACGAAACAGGCAGGCGATAGCCTCCCATGACATAGCCGGAATACTGCTGCTTGCCCATTTGAACCTGCCCTGCCGCTGCCGCACTCCAGCGGTTGCCCAGGTAACGTTTGTAGGACAGTTCCAGTCCCCCAAACGTACCACTGACGATGTTCCCGCCAAACATGCCGTAGGCAGAAACCTCGTTTCTGTACTTGCCGTCAAACTTATGCACACCAGTATAAGGTTGTGCATAAACGGCAGTTGCGAGGAACGCAGCCAAGAACACAAGTAGTTTTCTCATGAGTCACGCTTTTGGGCTACAAAATTACGAAAAGTCGAGCGCAAAACAAAGAAACTCGTTTCTTTTTTTGTCGAGACGGCGTAATTTCGCCATCTTTGATACACCATTTTTAGGGATTTCCCTCCTAAGAGTAGGGTTTTTCCCCCCTGCAGGTTCCTGTTTTTGCAGTATTTTTGCAAGGTGAAAACGCTCATGACCATCCTATTCTGCCTGTTATGCGCCACGACAGCAGTGGCGCAGCAACAGTCGCGGGAAATGGTTTACGTGGGGCCGGACCAGAACAACCAGAAAGTCATCAGAAGATACAATCGCTGCCATTTCCGCGACGAATTGGTGCAGCCGTTGGTGAGATACGGCACCAAGGCGAAAGACTTTACCGCCATCTTCGGCGTCAAGACCAATTCGCTGATGTCGAACGATGACATCGAAATAAACTTCCTGAAGAAATGGGTCGAAAATCCCATCTATGACGACAAGGAGGATCGCGTGTACTTCGTGCAGATCAAGAACAAGACCTCCGACACCATTTACATCGACCGAAGCCTTTGTTACAGAATGGACAGCGACGGTAGCAGATACTGTTACTACGACGCCAGCAAACGGCCAGACACGCTTCCCACGCCAAGAATGATAGCCATTCCGCCCCATGCCAAGAAGAACCTGACGGATTATCGTTGGGTGAAACGCAAAGGCGGCCAATATGCTGAGATCGTCGAATACCCCGAGGAGTTCCTGTGGAATATGGATGCTACCGGAATGTATGAGGGCTATGTGAACTATGGTCAGGTCAAAAACTTTACCGAGGACAATTCACCCTTCTGCCGCTCGTTCCTCATCGCCTACTCCAAACAGGAGGACTTCTCGAGATATTCCCTTGCTCTGATTAACTTCTATATACGGGAGATCATCGGTTGGTATTACCCGGAGTTGATTAGAGACGACATCCAGAACATCACCGAGTCACGCGTGACAGGAGAATACAAATACAGTATCACCAGTTGGATGACGTTATATTGATTATCTTTACAGTCTCACGCCAAAGGCGATTCGGGCGTATGCGTCGAAGATGTTGATTTTGGTCTGGTCTTTCTTGTAGATGAAATTGTTGTACTGTGCCTGAAGGCCGATGAAATAATCGCTCCAGTTGTAGGCTATGCCGAGGCGCAGGTCGAGGTTGAGCTGCAGGGCACTGTAGCTCGTCTGTGAGGCTTCATCCCAATAATGGATGTCATCGTCTCCCTGTTTGAGCATGGTCAGGGGCTTGTCTTTCTTCCCGTTGGCCCAGAGCCTGGTCTCCTTGTCCCATTCGCCATAGTCATCGACAGGATCCTCAGGGCCTAGATAGTAGTTGAAGTCGTAATTGTAGACCTTCACACGGTTATAGACACTGATGGTTGGCATGGCCATCGCGTTGACGACAAGGCCGCGCAGGGGTATCCAGTTGTAGCCATAGCCGATACCGAGGTTGGCCTGGTGGACCTTGATGCAGCTGGTGCCGTCGCCGAAGATCATGAAAAAGCCGTTAGCGATGTCACCATAGTCGAAGGAGGACTGGTACCACGTGGCACCTAACAGGAGGGAGCCTGCGGAGCGGCGCTGGATGACCGACTGGTTGTAGGCGGCTGCCTGAGAGTAGCGGCGGCCGTTGAAGACGTAGTAACCGTTGACATAGACAGAGCGGATCCATACGGGGCTGGGCATGCTGAATGCCGTGTCGTAGGGCTCACCGTCCATCTGCCCGTCCTTGTAGGCTGCTGCGGAGAAATTGGCGTCTTTCGTCTGGAACCGCCTCAGGCGGAAGTTAATGCCGTACTTGGCGCCTGTGCTGCTGAAGGAGTAGTAGCGGCCGGCATTCTTGGTGAGTGACTTGGCATAGGAGAATCCCAATCCGCGATAGCCCACCCAGAAGCCGATGGAGGATGCTACGGGCGGCTCGAAGCAGAGCTGCCATTCGATGCGCTCATGGGTATCAGGAAAGTCGGCACTGTGCTTGTAGTCCACGTCAACGCCGTTCTCCTTATAGCGCAGGATCACTCGCCACGGCTTGTCGGGCACTTCGATATAGCTGGGATCGACCTTCGACTTGGCTTTGTTGTCGAGATACTGTTGCAGCTGATGGAATCTGTCCATGATGGACACGGTGCTATCGGACTGGGCCGATATCTTCAGTGTGCATAGCAGGCAGCAGATGATGATTCTTCCTTTCACATGTGATTCTATTTACAGAGTTTGCAACCTTCGCATTTGTTGAGCTCGCCACGGAAGCGCTTCTCCACGAGATGGTGGAGACGGTCGCGGAGGGGCGTGAGTCGCATGTGGTCGATGACCTCGTTGATGAAGGCGTTCTGCAGGAGCAGCTTGGCTTCATCGAGCGAGATGCCTCGCTGGCGCATGTAGAAGAGGGCGGCATCGTTGAGCTGGCCAACGGTAGATCCGTGGGCACACTTCACGTCGTCGGCATAGATCTCGAGCATGGGTTGGGTGTACATGCGGGCCTCGCGGGTGGCCGTGAGATTCTGGTTGGTCATCTGCGAGGCGGTCTTCTGGGCACCGTGTTCCACCAGCACACGGCCCGCAAAGGCGCCAACGGCCTTGTCGTCGAGCACGTACTTATAGAGTTCGTTCGAGGTGCAGTGGGGCGCACGGTGAACAATGAGGGTGTTGTTGTCGACATGCTGCTGCTTGTCGGCAATCACACAGCCATAACAGCCGCACTCGGCTCCCGGGCCGCTGAAGGTGAGGTCAAGACGGTTGCGGGTGACGCCGTTGTGGAGGGTGATGACGTTGTGGTTCACACGGCTGTTGGCCTGCTGGTCGATATAGACATTGCTCAGGCGCACATTCTTATAATGCGTCTCCTCGAGACAGTAGAGGTCGAGTGAGGCGTTCTCTCCCACATAGGCCTCGATGACCTGTGTGGCGAGGAAGTTGCGGTCGTCGGCGGCGTGGTCGCAGAAGAGCATCTTTATTTCTGCACCCTCTTCGAGGATTATTAGCACACGACGGTTAACCATGAGATCAGGCACCTGCCGCTGGGCATTACTTGGCGTTGCCTTGAGGATGTTGATGACTTGGATGGCGCGATCGACCTTGACGTTCCTGGGCACATAGACCAATAGTCCGTCTTGAGCCAGCATCGTGTTGAGGGCAGTCACGGCATCTTCGCCAGTCTTCGCCAACTTAGCGTAATATTTCTCGATGAAATGGGGATTTTCCCGCAAGGAACCCACGATAACACCGTCAGGCAAATTCCCTTGTCCGTACAGGACTCCCGACACCTGACTCCTGACTCCTTTATAAAAAGCATCATTCACCACGAAATAGAGACTGGTACTCAGATTGGGCACATCGCAACGGAAAGCCTGATAGGGGTCTACGGGTATTTCGAGGCGGTTCAGATTGACGCCATAGTCGGGGGCGAAGAGTTTCTGGAGATCGGTATATTTATAGCGTTCCACCTTTTTCGACGGGAAGCCCTGCCTGCGGAAGTTCTCAAAAGCCTCGTCGCGAACGGTATTCATCGCCTCAGGGGCATGAGAGAAGATCATCTCCCGTGCCTGCTCGTAGAGTTCTATATATTGATGTTCAGCGTTCATTATTCCTCTCCGATCTCTTCCTTAATCCAGTCGTAGCCGTGCTCCTGAATCTGCGTGGCGAGTTCAGGACCGCCCGTCTTCACAATACGGCCTTTATAGAGTACGTGGACGAACTGGGGACGGATCATCTCCAGCAGACGGTCGTAATGGGTGATGACGATGCAGGAGGTCTCTGGCGTCTGTAGCTTGTTGACACCCTCAGCCACGATGCGCATGGCATCGACATCGAGGCCGGAGTCCGTCTCGTCGAGGATGCTCAGCTTCGGCTCCAGCATCGCCATCTGGAAAATCTCGTTGCGCTTCTTCTCACCACCGCTGAAGCCTTCGTTCACAGAGCGGTTGGCCAGTTTCGAGTCGAGCTCGACAATCTTCCGCTTCTCGCGTTGCAGCTTCAGAAACTCGGCGGCATTCATCGGATCCAGGCCCTGATACTTACGCTTTTCGTTGATGGCTGCCTTCATGAAATTGGTCATCGAGACACCAGGAATCTCCACAGGATACTGGAACGAAAGGAACAATCCCTCATGGGCCCTGTCCTCAGGCTTCATCTCCAACAGGTTTTTGCCATTGAACCAAGCCTCACCCTCTGTGACCTCATAGAGTGGATTGCCAACAAGCACGGCACTCAGCGTACTTTTACCTGATCCGTTAGGTCCCATAATGGCATGCGTCTCACCGTCGTTGATGACGAGATCGATGCCTTTTAATATCTCTTTATCGCCAATCCTGGCGTGTAAGTTTCGTACTTCTAACATCTTTGAAGATTGAACATTGAAAATTGAAGATTGAAGATTGAACATTATTACAAGAATGCGTAGCGGCAGATGAACAGTACGGCTAACAGGATAGTGCCCCAGTTCATGTTGTTGCGCGCATCCTTGTCTTTAAACGTGCCTGACAGCAGGTGGATCAGCACATAGGAGATCACACCCATGAGGATGCCGTCGGAGATGCTATAGGTAAGCGGCATGAGCACGATGCAGATAAAACAAGGGATAGCCGTCACATAATTGGAGAAATCAACCTTGCGGATGTCGTACATCATCATCACACCCACCAATATCAGTGCCGCCGCCGTGGCCTGTTCGGGAATGGCCAGGAACAGCGGCGCGAAGAGCAATGCCACAGCAAAACAGACGGCGGTAGTGAAACTGGTCAGACCTGAGCGTCCGCCCACATTCACGCCAGAGGCACTCTCAACGTAAGTCGTTACCGTCGATGTACCCAGCACGGCACCTAACGTGGTGCCGATGGCATCAGCCATGAAGGCCTGATTCAGGTTCTTCACGTTGCCGTCCTCATCCACCATGCCTGCACGGTTGGATACACCAATGAGGGTGCCGATGGTGTCGAACATATCAATAAACAGGAATGTGAGTACCACCACCACCATGTCCACCGTGAGGATATTGTGCCACTCAAACTGCCAAAAGATGGGGCTGATGGATGGGGGCGTCGACAAGATACCCGTAAAATTGGTAATACCCAGGGGAATACCTACGACGGTGGTCGTCAGGATGCCAATGAGCAATGCGCCCGTCACGCCCCTTACCAAGAGAACTGCCGTCAGTATGATGCCAAAGATACTCAGCAGCACAGCGGGGTTGTGCAGATTGCCCAGGGTGATGAACGTGGATTCCGACGAGGTGACAATGCCGGCACCCTTCAGGCCAACGAAGGCGATGAAGAGTCCGATGCCAGGACTGATGGCGCGGCGCATCACCAGAGGGATGGCATTGACAATATGCTGGCGCAGACCTGTAACGGTCAGCAGGATGAAGATGAGTCCTTCTATCATGACGGCGGTGAGCGCAAACTGCCACGAATAGCCCATGGTCAGTACGACGGTGAAAGCAAAGAAGGCATTCAGTCCCATGCCGGGAGCCAGGGCAAAAGGCAACTTGGCATAGAGCGCCATCACCAGGGTGGCTACCACTGCCGAGATACACGTGGTGGTAAACACGGCACCAGCATCCATACCAGTCGCTGAGAGGATACTGGGGTTGACGGCTAAGATGTAGGCCATCGTCAAAAAGGTGGTAATGCCACCTATCACCTCCTTGCGTAAGGTCATTTTGGAGGAATCAAATCCAAATAGTTTCTCTAACATTGAAGATTGAAGATTGAAGATTGAAAATTGTGATTAGCCTACCGTGCCCTCGAGGGATACGGAGAGGAGTTTCTGAGCCTCAACGGCGAACTCCATCGGCAGTTTCTGGAGCACTTCCTTGGCATAGCCGTTGACGATGAGGCCGACGGCCTGCTCCGTTGGGATGCCACGCTGGTTGCAATAGAAAAGCTGGTCTTCGGAGATCTTCGAGGTGGTAGCCTCGTGCTCGAAGATGGCGGTGTCGTTGTGCACATCCATATAGGGAAAGGTATGCGCACCGCAATCCGAGCCTAAGAGCAGCGAGTCGCATGAGGAGTAGTTGCGGGCATTATCAGCGGTTGATGCCGCACGAACCAGACCTCGATAACTGTTCTGGCTATGACCAGCCGAGATACCCTTGGAGATGATGGTGCTCTTCGTGTTCTTGCCGATATGGATCATCTTCGTGCCCGTATCGGCCTCCTGATAGTTGTTGGTGACAGCTACGGAATAGAACTCTGCCTGCGAGTTGTCGCCTCTCAGGATACAGGAAGGATACTTCCAAGTGATGGCAGAACCCGTCTCGACCTGTGTCCAGGAGAGCTTGGAATCGACACCACGCAGGTCGCCACGCTTCGTGACGAGGTTCAGCACACCACCTCGACCCTGTTCATCGCCAGGATACCAGTTCTGGACGGTGGAGTATTTCACTTCCGCACGATTCATTACGATGATTTCCACGATGGCGGCGTGCAGTTGGTTCTCGTCGCGCATCGGAGCCGTACAGCCTTCGAGATAGGAGACGTAGGCATCGTCGTCGGCAATGATAAGCGTGCGTTCAAACTGACCCGTGTTGCGGGCATTGATGCGGAAATAGCTGCTCAGTTCCATCGGACAGCGCACGCCCTTGGGGATATAGACGAAGGAGCCGTCGCTGAACACGGCCGAGTTAAGAGCTGCAAAGAAATTATCCTTATAGGGTACGACGGTACCTAAGTACTGACGCACCAAGTCGGGATGCTCCTTGATAGCCTCGCCGATGGAGCAGAAGATGACGCCCTTCTCACGCAGTTTCTCCTTAAAAGTGGTCTTCACGCTGACAGAGTCCATGATGGCATCAACAGCCGTGTTGCCAGAAAGCGCCAGACGCTCCTCCAGAGGAATGCCTAGTTTATCGAAGGTCTTTTCAAGCTGAGGGTCGATCTTCTGACTCCCGTCTCCTGACGCCTGACTCTTTTTCTTCGCCGTAGGGTCAGCGTAATAGGAGATGGCCTGATAGTCAATCTCAGGCACATGCACATGTCCCCATTTGGGCTCTGTCTGCTCCTGCCAATAGCGGAAGGCCTTAAGGCGGAAGTCGAGCATCCACTCAGGTTCACCCTTCTTGGAAGAGATAAGCCGTACGATGTCCTCGTTCAGTCCTTTCTCAATGATTTCCGTATGGACGTCAGTCGTGAAGCCGAACTCATATTTCTGCTCGGCCACCTGACGGACAAATTCATTGTTATCTCCCATCTGCTTATTCCTCAATTCTTAAATTGAATAGCCAGCATCGTGAGGTCGTCACTCTGCTCGGCATCACCGACGAAACGATGGACCGCCTCTGACATTTTGTTGATAAGCGTCGCTACTTCTATCTGTCCGTTGGCCAGACAGTCGCTAGCCACACGGAAAATGCGACTGTCGCCAAACTGGGCATGACCAGTGTCCTCTGCCTCATTGAGCCCATCGGTATAGAGGAAGATGGTGTTCTGTGATTCTAACTGCTTCTCCTGACAGGTAAAGCTCCAGTCGTCTAACACGCCAATGGGCATATTGGCATGACAGTTCAGTATGCTGACATCTCTGCCGATAACCAGCGGCGAGTTATGGCCGGCATTGCAATAGCGAATCAGTCCTGTATGAAGGTCGAGAACACCCAGGAAGAGCGTAACGAACATGTTTGCCTCATTGCCGTCGACCATTGCAGCGTTGAGGGCTTTGACAATGAGATGGGGCTCCTCTATGTGAGAGGATATGTTACGGAATAACGAGCGTGTCATGGCCATCACCAGTGAAGCCGGTACACCCTTGCCTGATACATCGCCGATGCAGAAAAACAGCTTCTCGTTGCGGATGTGGAAATCGAACAAGTCACCACCCACATCCTTGGCAGGTGTGAGAACACCATAGATGTCGATGTCGTTGCGTTCCGGATAAGGTGGGAAGGTCTTCGGCAACATGGACATCTGGATGTCGTGAGCCACCTTCAGTTCATTCTCGATGGCCGCCTTCGAGGCGGTGGTCTCCTTCAGTTCCTCAATGTAATTCTTCAGAGAGTGCTGCATACTCTCGAACGAGTCGCGCAACTGGTGTATCTCGTCGTTGTGCTTGATTTGGGGAAGAGGTGCTGAGAAGTTTCCCTTTGCCACCTCATCGGCTGATTCTGCCAGCTGTTTCAACGGTTTTGTGGCCCGTTTGATGACACGTCGTCCGACAAAACGGGTAATGAACAAGGCTATGGCAATCAGCACGATCATGATGACGCCATTGCCAATGGCTAAGATATCCACCATCACGCTCGGTACGACTGAGGCAATGCTCCAATTGGTATATTTAACGGGCTCATAAAACATATAGACAGGCATGAAATCGCTGTCAAAGAACTTAAACGACTTGATTAATATACCATGCTCTTCCGTATGAGTTCCCGTTTTACCAGCAATCATCCGATGACCAACGTGATCATCTATCGTGTCGGGCGTGGTCTTGGCAAGCTCGAAATAATTATTCTTGATAATCAGATTCTTGTCAGGATGGACAATGAACGTACCGTCATCGTCAATGATGAACTTCTTCGTCACACCACGCCAGTCGATGTTTACAAAGCCACCGTCGTTGCGACGCCTTTCTGAGTTGTCCCTGAGATTGATATGGACAGAATCATTATCTGAGTAAACGCCACCGAACAGTCTTTCACGAATCCATTCCAATGACAAGTCTGCGCCAAGAATAGCAACCGTCTTTCCTTGCTTATCCTTGACAGGCATCATATAAGATACCAAGGGAGTGATGGAGTCGGAAGCATCGAAGAAGGGCCTTGACCAGTAGCTGCTGTCGGCTTCGAGTGCCTCCGTAAACCATTTGGCCTTCAGATAGTCATGACTGGCACTGCCAATAATGCGCTTCTCTATCTTCCCATCTTCAACCCTGACAGCATAAGGACAGAACCAGCGCCCCTTCTGCGGATAATAACCAGTCACGAAGCTGATACCACAACTGCGGATGGTGGGATTCTGACCAACCACCTCACTCATGATATCGGCCAGCCTGTCAGGACGGTCCAGGTTCTTCTCAATCTCGTCCACACGATTACTCGTAGCGGTAGAGACCTCTGAGAGTGCCTTTCCCACTTTAGCATTGACAGCAGTCAGAGAGCCTCTGTGATTGCTGGCCTCCTCCAAGAGCACGAAGTTCTTGGAGATCATAAAAATCCAGTACGAGGCGAGTCCCATCACGATGAGTTGCGTGAATGCAATCCATCGTGTCAGCCGTTTGGAAAAGGAACGGAACTTGGGCTTCTTGCTCATATCTACAGCTTCTGCTCTACCTCAATCTCAGTGAAGGTTTCGATGATATCACCCACCTGGATGTCGTTGAAGTTGACGAGCGAGATACCACACTCCAGGCCTGTTGCCACTTCCTTGGCATCGTCCTTGTAGCGCTTCAGGGCATCAATAGGAGCCGTGTGGATCACGATACCGTCGCGAATAACACGAGCCTTATCCTTGTTGTGTACCTTACCGTCGATTACGAGACCACCGGCCACGGTACCCACCTTGGAAATCTTGAACACCTGCTTCACCTCAATCTCACCAGAGACAATCTCCTTCTTCACCTTGTCGAGCATACCCTGCATCGTGGACTTCACCTCGTCGATGGCGTCGTAGATGATAGAGTAGGTGTTGATCTCCACACCCTCGCGCTCAGCGGCACGACGGGCATCGGCAGAAGGACGCACCTGGAAGCCGACGATGATGGCATCGGAAGCCGAAGCCAGCATAACATCGTTCTCCGAAATCTGACCCACAGCCTTCGAGATGACGTTCACCTGTACCTTCTCTGTAGACAGCTTGATGAACGAGTCGCTAAGAGCCTCGATAGAGCCGTCGGTATCACCCTTCACGATGATGTTCAGTTCATGGAACTCACCGAGTGCAATACGATGAGAGATATCGTCGAGACCCAGGGTCTTCGTGGTACGGAGACTCTGTTCACGCTGTAACTGAGTACGCTTGTTGGTAATTTCACGGGCTTCTTGCTCCGTCTCCATGATATGGAATGAGTCACCAGCCGTCGGAGCACCATTCAGTCCGAGGATGATGGCGGGCTCGGCAGGACCAGCCTGCTCGATGCGCTGGTTACGTTCGTTGAACATGGCCTTGATACGTCCATAGCTGGTACCAGCCACCACGATGTCGCCAACCTTCAGTGTACCATTCGATACCAGCACAGTGCTGACGTAGCCACGGCCCTTGTCGAGCGATGACTCGATGATGGAGCCGGTAGCCTTGCGGTTAGGATTGGCCTTCAGGTCGAGCATCTCGGCCTCCAGCAGCACTTTTTCCAACAGTTCGTCGACACCTATGCCTTTCTTGGCGCTGATCTCCTGACACTGGTACTTACCGCCCCAGTCCTCAACGAGCAGGTTCATGTTGGCCAGGTCTTCACGGATTTTATCTGGGTTTGCACCCGGCTTATCAATCTTGTTGATGGCAAACACCATCGGCACGTTGGCTGCCTGGGCATGTGCGATGGCCTCCTTGGTGGTAGGCATCACGGAGTCGTCGGCAGCGATGATGATGATGGCGATATCCGTCACCTGAGCACCACGGGCACGCATGGCAGTGAAAGCCTCGTGACCAGGCGTGTCGAGGAACGTAATCCGACGGCCGTCCTTCAGTTTCACGTTATAGGCACCGATGTGCTGGGTGATGCCACCTGCCTCACCGGCAATCACATTGGTGTTGCGGATGAAGTCAAGCAGTGAGGTCTTACCATGGTCTACATGTCCCATCACCGTCACGATAGGAGCGCGATTCAGCAGATCGTTCTCATCATCCTCCTCTTCGGTAATGGCGTTCTGAACCTCAGCACTGACATACTCTGTCGTAAATCCGAACTCCTCAGCTACGATATTAATGGTCTCTGCATCCAGACGCTGGTTGATAGACACCATGATACCGATGCTCATACATGTACCAATGACCTGATTGACACCAACATTCATCATGGTGGCCAGCTCAGACACCGTCACGAACTCCGTCAGTTTCAGCACCTTGCTCTGTGCTGCCTCTGCTGCCATTTCCTCGTTTATGCGCTCTGCTACGGCATCGCGCTTCTCACGACGGTACTTGGCACCCTTCTTATTCTGATTCTTTGAGGTCAGACGGGCCAGTGTCTCCTTTACCTGACGGGCCACAGCCTCGTCATCAACCTCTAGCGGCCTCACAGGGCGGTTCTTTTTCTTGTTCTTGCCGCCCTGCTGTTGGTTATTGTCCTGGAAGTTCTGATTGCCGCCCTTGTTCTTATTCTTCTTCTGATTATTCTGGTTCTTTTCCTGATTAGCAGCAGCCTCGATATCCACGCGCTCCTTACCGCCACGGATACGTTCGCGCTTCTTCTTCTCACCGTTGCCACCGTGCATCTGGGCCTGCTTCTCCTCACGTTCCTTCTTGCGCTCCTCCTTGGTCTTCTTCTTAGGACGAGTGCTCTGGTTCAGTGAGTCGAGATCGATTTTTCCCACGACATTCAAGTTGGGTACAGCCTTCGTCTCGATCTTCAGCTTATAGATCTCAGGCTCTTTCGGACCCTCCAGTTCTTCCTGAGGCTCTGGTGTCTCAGGAGCCGATACTACAGGAGGCTCTGGTTCGGCCACGGGTTTCGGCTCTGCTTCAACCTTTGGCTCTGGCTTAGGCTCCGGCTTTGGCTCAGGAGCCGGTTCGGACTTGACATCAGCCTTTGGCTCTGACACCTCAACCTTGGTCTCAACTGCTGGCTTCGGCTCTTCCTTCACCTTGGGAGCGGGTTTCCCCACCAGGCTCAGGTCTATCTTGCCAAGGGGCTTGAATGACACACGCGGCTCTTCCTTCACGACCTCAACTACAGGCTCCGGCTTAGGTGGAGTCTTAGTCTTCTCCTTTTTCTTTGGGAACATCATTCCAGCCAGGGTCTTCACGTCCTTGTCACCCCTGAACTCCTTCACCAATGCCTCATATTGCGCATCGTTGATCTTGGTGTTCATGTTGGCGTCGTCCTTGATCTCACCCAGGCTTTTCTTGTTCTTCAGATAGTCGACTGCCGTCTGAAGACCAATGTTCAGTTCCGTTAATACTTTATTTAATCTGACTCCCATTCTTTACTTTTTTACCTTTTTACTTTTTTACCTTTACTCAAACTCCGCACGGAGAACTTCCAGCAGATGGTCTACAGTTTCCTCCTCGAGGTCTGCTTTCTCAATCAGCATCTCACGGGGAGCGTTAAGGACAGCCTTGGCTGTGTCGAGGCCGATGGCCTTGATGGCATCGATAACCCACTGGTCGATCTCATCGTTGAACTCTTCCAGATAGATATCCTCGTCGGCTTCACTCTCACTGACCACACGGAACACGTCGATGGTGTACTCTGTCAGCATAGAGGCAAGTTTGATGTTCATACCGCCACGTCCGATGGCCAGGCTGACCTCTTCCGGCTGCAGATAGACCTCTGCCTTACGATTCTCCTGGTCGAGAATGATGCTTGAGATCTTGGCAGGGCTCAAGGCACGCTGGATAAACAGCTGCACGTTAGAGGAATAGTTGATGACGTCGATATTCTCATTGCCGAGCTCACGGACAATGCCATGTACACGACTACCCTTCACACCTACACAGGCTCCCACAGGATCGATACGCTCGTCGTAGCTCTCCACAGCCACCTTTGCACGGTCGCCCGGCATGCGAGCCACCTTCTTGATCGTGATCAGACCATCGTTGATCTCAGGAACCTCGGCCTCGAGCAGACGCTCCAGGAACACAGGACTGGTACGCGAGAGGATGATTCGGGGATTGTTGTTCTCGTTCTGCACCTCTTTCACGATAGCACGGATGGTCTCTCCCTTATGATAGTTGTCTGAGGGGATCTGCTCACTCTTCGGCAGGTGGAGCTCATTGCTCTCATCGTCCATCAGCAGCACCTCGCGCTTCCAGATCTGGTAAACCTCGCCGCTGACCACCTGACCAACCTTGTCCTTATACTTCTGGTAGAGGGAGTCGTGTTCCAGCTCCAGAATCTTCGATGCCAGTGTCTGACGGAGGTTCAGGATGGCACGGCGGCCGAACTTCTGGAAGTCCACCTCCTCACTGACCTCCTCGCCAATCTCGTAGTCAGGCTCAATCTTCTGAGCTTCGGAGAGTGCGATCTCCTTGTTCTCGTCCACCACCTCACCGTCGGCTACCACCACACGGTTACGGTGAATCTCGAAGTCACCCTTGTCAGGGTTCACAATCACGTCGAAGTTCTCGTCAGAACCATAGATCTTTGCAATCACATTGCGGAAACTCTCTTCCAGCACACTTACAAGCGTGGTACGGTCGATGTTCTTGTTCTCTTTAAATTCCTGAAAGGTCTCAATCATGGAGGGGCCTTTCGCATCTTTTCTTGTTGCCATTAATATTACTTTTTATTTTTAATTATTCATTTGAATGCCAGCAGGTACTTGGCATACTTCACACCATCCATGGCATAGGTCTTGTCGACCTCCACCAAAACGGGACGCTTCTTGCCTTCCTGCTTTTGTTTTTCATGCACGGTGACAGTGAAGTTTGTGCCTTCTACCGACTTTAACACACCCTGCACCTTCTTGCCATCAAGTTCAAGCACTTCGACAGAGTCTCCGATGTGGTTTACATACTGCTGAGCCACCTTGAACGGCTGCCCAAGGCCAGCACTACCCACCTCGAGTTCGTAATCACCAAGTTCGTCGCCCAGCTGCTCCTGAAGGAAACGGCTCAACGCTGCGCAGTCCTCAATCCACACGCCATCGGCATGGTCTATCTCAATCACGATCCTGTCATCAGCACCAAAGTTGATGTCTACAAGGAAGTAGTCGTTGTCCTTCAACCACTCTTCCGTCAATGTTTGAATTGTCTCTTTATTGATCATCTAATACTAATTAATATCGAAAATGAGAGACCCTTTCGAGCCTCTCATTCCGCTGAACGGGTGCAAAGGTACGCTTTTTCCGTCAAATCACCAAATAATTTATTAAAAAATTAATCTTTTCATTAAAAAATGCACAATCCGGACGTTTGTTGGTGTTTTATTTGTACCTTTGCAGCCCAATTATAAACTAAATTAAAAAATGTGGTCAACTGTACTCTCTGTAATCCTGATTGTTAATGAAATGATGTCCTCCAATGCGGGAGAGGTGATGAGTCCCGCTACCAACTTCGACAGTTGGATAGAGTTGTATAATCCGAGTGACGAGGATGTCAGTCTGAACGGCATGTACCTGAGTAATGATCCGGAAAACCTCACATTATGGAAAATGCCCAATGGTATGGGGACTGTTCCGGCAAAGGGCTTCAAGGTGGTGTGGTTGGGTTCTAACGACATCAAGAACACCCAGGCTCCGTTTAAACTCGACTGTGACGGTGGTACCATTCTCCTGAGTGACAAGGACGGCAATCTCATTGTCAGCCAGGACTATCCCGAGGCGATGAGCCGCACGTCCTATGCCCGCAAGAGCGATGGTGGTGACGAATGGGGGTGGACGGCCATAGCTACCCCTGGTGCTACGAATGCCACAGCAGTGTTCGCTGACCAACGGCTACCAGCACCTGTTGTCGACCAGGGCAGTCAGTTGTTCAAAGGTTCACTGAAAATCCAGGTTGACATTCCTGAAGGCACGACCCTGTTGTACACCACCGACGGTAGTGTGCCGTCAACAACCAACGCCTCCAGCAAGGAGAGTACAGATGGGGTGTTCTTTGCCAGGGGCACTACCAACTTCGTATTCCGCCTTTTCAAGGATGGCTATCTGCCCAGTGTGCCCGTCACGCGAAGCTATATTCAGACCAAGGACAACTACACAATACCCATCATCTCCATTGTCGGCAATGAGAAATACTTCACCGACCCTATGTGGGGTATCGATGTAGAGGGCAAGAACGGCAAGAGCGGCAATGGCCGTAGTGATGCCGTGAACTGGAATATGGACTGGGACCGTCCTGTGAACTTCAGCTATATCAGCCCCACGGAAGGCATGCTCTTTAACCAGGATGTGAACATCAGCGTGTCTGGCGGATGGACACGAATGATCGATCCTCGCTCCATGAAACTGAAGTCGAATAAGATTTTCGACGGGCAGAACCACTTCGACTACTCCTTCTTCCCTCAGAAACCCTATATCCGCAGCAAGGTTCTTCTTCTCCGCAATGGCGGCAACGATGTCTGGCGGAGTCATGCCCGTTTCATGGATCCTGCCCTTACCGCTATCGTCCAGCGCTCAGGTATCGACCTCGATGTGCAGAGCACGGTGCAGGTGGCGGAATACATCAACGGCAGGTTCCGTGGTGTGGTTAACCTGCGTGAGCCGACTAACGACAAGTTTGTCTATGCTAATTTCGGCTATGACGATGAGGAGATAGATATGTTTGAGAACAATGAGTTCAAGAACGGTACCGATGAGGCCTTCAATAAACTCTGTGAGCTCGCTAAACGTATCAACGACCCAGGTGTCTACGATGAGGTAAAGGCGTTGCTCGACATCGACGAGTTCACCAACTATATGGCTGCCGAACTCTTCCTTGGTCATGACGACTGGCCCGATAACAATGTCAAGGCTTATCGCAGCCAGGACAACGGCCGCTACCGGTTTATCCTCTTCGACCTCGACTACGCCTTCTACGGTCGAGGCTTAAAAAGCAGCCCTGGACAGGTACTCGATGACGGCAAGAATATTGCCATCATCAGCCTGTTCCTGAATCTCATCAAACACGACGAATACCGTAAGAAGTTCATCGATACGTTCTGCATGATGGGTGGCAGCGTCTTCGAGAAGCAGATAGCATCGAGTATCGTTGACGAGCTGGCAGAGGCCATGAGCCCGATGGCTGAACTCGACGGCTATGTGCCTGACAACGCCACCAACACCATCAAAAGCAATCTGAAGACCCAGATGGCCACGATGGTAAACCTGCTGCAGCAGTACAGTCCGATGAAACTGTCAAGTGCGATGAAACTGTCTGTAGCACTCAATTCCGATACCGAAGGGGCCAACATCTATATCAACAGCCTGAAGGTGCCCTATGCCACCTTCGACGGACAGTTGTTCACACCCGTCACCATCGAGGCTCAGGCTCCCGCAGGATACACTTTTGCAGGTTGGAAGAAAGGTACCACCGCCTCTGTCCTACTCATCAAGACCAACGAGACCTGGAAATACTACGACAAGGGCGCTCCTGCATCCAACTGGAAATCAGACAGCTTTGATGACAGCAGCTGGGCCTCTGGCCAGGCACCACTAGGCTATAAGATGACTGGTGTGAAGACCACAGTCAGTTACGGCTCGAATGCCAACCAGAAGAATCCTGCCACCTACTTCCGCAAGACGGTGAACCTCAGCACCACGCCCTCGCGTAGCGATTATTTCCTGCTGAACTATCAGGTGGACGACGGATTCGTGGTCTATGTGAACGGTAAGGAGGCAGGACGCTATAATATGCCTAATGGCAACATCACCTTCAACAGCTTTTCAAGCTCCTACGCTGGCGACACACCTCTGACAGGCACGATGGAACTGTCGTCCTCGCTGTTCAAGAGTGGCGACAACACCATTGCCGTAGAGATCCACAACAACAGCTATACCTCAAGCGACCAGTTCTGGGATGCCGAGCTTCTGACCACCATCGGCTCTGCCTCCGATGAGATTGTATCTCCAGATCCTGTTATCGACCTTAAGGAAGAAAACAACAAGCAGTCGCTCATAGCCTGTTTCACGCCTCTTTCCGAGGAAGCGCAGGCCGAACAAGGCATCACCCCTGTACGCATCAACGAGATAAGCGCTGCCAACGGTATCTATGTCAACGACTACTTCAAGCGCAACGACTGGGTGGAACTCTATAACACCACCAGCCAGCCTGTCGATGTGGAAGGCATGTTCCTGAGTGACAACGAGGCCGATCCGAAGAAATACCAGATTACCAAGGGCGAGACAAAGGCAGAGACCGTCATCCCTGCCCACGGACACCTGATCGTCTGGTGCGACAAACTGGAGACGGAGACGCTGTTGCATGCAAACTTCAAGCTGGATGCCGACGGCGGTATCGTGATGCTCACGGCTGCCGACGGGTCGTGGACAGACAAGGTCACTTATGGCCTCATGAAAGAAGATGAGACAGTAGGACGCTATCCCGACGGGACCTCAGACATCTTCGTGATGAACATTCCCACCATCGCACAGGCCAATATCTACTCAAGTTATGTGACGACGGTGCCACAGGAGACGGCTATCCAGAATATCATGGCTGATGGCGCCGACGAGGTCAGCGTCAGTTATCTTGCGAGCAACCTCATCGTGAGAAGTACATTGTCGGATGACCTGCAGATGAGGGTTGTGAACCTTGCCGGACAAACGTTCATGAACGTCCCCGTCATGTTGAACAGCGGCTGTGCTGAAGTCAGCACAGGACAATTGCCTGCAGGTGTCTACATCGCAAGCGTCACAGACAAGCACGGCCAGAAGGCATCATGCAAGTTCGTCGTCAACTCTAAGCAATAGCGCTGAACACAGGTATCTCCTGTTTCTTCGAAGAGACAGGACCAACAGGCTTCTTCTCTAACTGTATCAGAGAAGAAGTCTCTTTGGTTTTCTGGGGAGCCAGTATTTTCTTATATTCCTCCGGGTTCTTCAGCAGGCGGACGGCTTCCCTCAACTGACTGTCGTAGTTAAGGCTGGCCTCAATGGCGCCTGACTGATAATAATAGGCAGCGATAATCTCTGCTTCCAGAATATGGCGTATCACTTCCTCATGGCGGTCGAGCGCGTAGGCCACATCGTGGTTCAACTTCGACTCCAGGCTGTCGAAGGCAGCCTTGGCATCGTCGTAGTAGCCCTCAAACTTGGCCGTCTTCACCAGTTCTGCAAACTGTTTCTTGCTGACGGGGTCATAGGTAAAGCCGCTCTTGATGACGCGCTCCCTGAACTCCTGCCAGTCGGAGTCAGAGACGTGGAACTCGGCAGCAGGGGCTATCGTGGGATGCTGGGCTATATAGTCCACCACGTAGTCGAACATCACTTCCGTAGAGTCCTGACCTGATGCAGAGAGGTAGAAAGCGATGTTGGGGATGGTGTCGCCCTTGAACTCCACATCGGGCTTGATACCTCCGCCGTCACGCACCTCGCGGCCGTTGCGGGTATAGAACACCTTGGTCAGCGAGTCGGGTATATGCTCACGATAGCCGCCACTTCCCTTCTTGTAGTTGATGGCCTGGATACAACGGCCGCTGGGGATATAGTATTTCGAGGTCGTCACCTTCATATTTGTGTTATATGGCAGGTCGATGGGTAACTGAACCAATCCTTTTCCATAGGTTCGCGTACCTAATATAATTCCTCTGTCCAGATCCTGAATAGCGCCGCTGGTGATCTCGCTGGCCGAAGCCGTCTCGCCATTCACCAGTACCACCATCGGCATCACCGTGTCCAAAGGCTCCACGCGTGTCTTGTACTCCTTCGTAGACTGCTTGATCTTACCGCGGTTCTCCACCACCGTGATGCCCTTCGGCAGCCAGAGGTTCAGTATGTCCACAGCCTCCTGTTCCGATCCGCCGCCATTGCCTCGGAGGTCGAGCACGAGTGACGTTGCCCCCTGTTTCTTCAGGTCAATCAGCGCACGGCGCACATCCTTGGAACAGCCCTCCGTAAACGAGTTAAGGTTGATGTATCCCACATCTCCCTCACGGATGCCGTAGTAAGGCAGTTCGGGCAGTTTGATGTTCCTGCGGGTGATCTTGAAGCTCATCATCTTTCCCGTTGAGGGGCGCATCACCTTCAATAGAAAGGTCGTGCCAGGCTCGCCGCGCAGACGCTCACTAACGTAGCCAACGGCCTTGTCGGTCATCATCGAGTCGTCGATGCTCAGGATGACGTCGCCCTTCTTCAGGCCCACTTCGGCAGCAGGCATATCGGCGTAGGGCTCATCGACGACGATACGGTCCAGCTTCTGGTGCTTGCGGATGAGGGAGCCGATACCGGCATACTTGCCTGTGAGCATCATCCGAAGGTTCTTCGTGTCCTCCTGTGCATAGTACTCCGTATAGGGGTCCAGGCTCCGGAGCATGGCGTTGATGCCCGTGCCGATGGTTTCTTTCGGGCTGATCGTGTCCACATAGAGCAACTCCAGGTTCTTGTACAACTGATTGAAGATGTCGAGATGCTTGGCCACCTCAAAGTTGTGGTCACTGTTCTTCTGAGCCTGCGTCGTAAGCGACAGAGCCAGGAACATAAGCAACGGTGCGATATATCTTTTCATATTACCTTTTTACTTTTTTACCTTTTATTTGTCGGTGCAAAATTACACGTTTCTCTCAAGAAAACACGCATTTCCTCGTATTTTTTGCAAAAAATTTAGGTTTCCTTGAATTTTTTCGCCTAAAAGTTTGGTGGTTTCAAAAATTCGCCGTACTTTTGCACCCGCTTAGCCGCAAAACATGCTTCAGTAGCTCAGTTGGTTAGAGCACCTGACTGTTAATCAGGGGGTCGTTGGTTCAAGCCCATCCTGAAGCGCCTTAGAAAGAGTCCTGTAAATCAATGATTTACGGGACTTTTCTTTTCCTCACATTTCAAAGTTGCACCCATTTTGCACCCAATTTCATGTCCCATATAGGGCTTGCACCCACTCCTTTGCAGAATTAACAATCCATAATCCTGCAAAAGATAATCTTT